>Ga0115572_10000223_pt1 | contig 48532 bp, 39 predicted proteins | sample COGITO_mtgs_1206_FD_88681 | JGI IMG/M metagenome (GOLD analysis project Ga0115572, IMG submission 88681) | Pelagic marine microbial communities from North Sea - COGITO_mtgs_120607 | ecosystem: Environmental > Aquatic > Marine > Epipelagic | place: Germany:Helgoland, sampling site Kabeltonne... | reverse complement strand
CGGATCAAATGCAAAAGTTGCAGCACCGCCTCCTGATTGTGTCGATGTTATCGCATAATCAGTGTTTATGTCTCTGAACTCATGATAATTGGGAGCAATCACGCCGCCGTGAAACGTATTGGAAAGGAAATTGCCGTTTTGCGTCCCATACACTCCCTTCGTTCGCACATCGCCGTTTGTAAACGCAATTGTATCTGAAGAAAAATTAGTTGTTTGAGTACTCCCTACAGCCACACTCTCGGTTCTCGCGCCGTAAAAATCACTAAACCTCACCTCTGGGAATGCTCCTTGGAAGCCTTCGTTCAATACCGGTATATCCGCATTAATGGCTAGGTCTTTCTCCCAGAAAAAGTTTCCATAACCGTTTCCAGCATCACCCTCTGAGTGGCCGCCATCCTTACTGCCCGCGTAGAAATCAGATATACTGACATTCTGGTCGCCCGCAGCTGTCGCCGAGTGCCCGCATCCTCGCCCGAGGCAGGAACTATTGCCTTGCACGACTCCAGTGGTGCCATTAGTATCGCCTGTGGTGCCAAAGAGACCCCTTCCGTCTAACGCGAGGTCTCCTGAAAATTTAAACGTTGTTGCCATTTTTGGCTCTCTTATTTACATATAAAAAAGTATTTATAAGCCTATTTATAATCCGCGTATATTTTGTCGAACCTTTCTTCCAAACTTTTTTTACTGGCATTTGACGGCGCTTGTATATTTCCGGATATTTCGCCATCATCATTTCTAAACGAAAACCCATACTCGGCATATGATGGAACTAATTTTAAACAATCAGCCTCATAATCCCACGGATAATCAACTTTCAAGATCGGCAACTCTTCTTCGTGGACCAACCCTTTCTCTTCCAGTTCGTGAACTGCGTCATTATATTTTTTCATCCAAGACCAATCGGTGCCGCCCTTAACTTCACCATAAACAGTTCCTGGCATTCTCTGATCGTAAATGTATGACGGGTTGAGATCATCACTACAAAGGACTTCCATGTTACCGGTCAACCCTTCGTGTTTCAATAAAAAGTAAAATACGGTGTCTTCACCCACAACCAGATGTTCGGGGAACTTATACGCAGCTGCCGCTTTCTTGGACATAAAAGTCACCCGACAATGCGATTCGTTATCTTCGCAGTATTTCTTTTGGAGTTTAAAGAACTCTTTATTCCAACCTGATTGTTCTTCGGCGGACTCATGCTCTACGCCCAGTTCTATTAATGATGGATAGAGAGGGGTTTTAGCAAGTCGATCCCAGTCGGTTACAAAATAGCGAGCGAGTCCCCATGGAACAGTTTCTGGGGTGTATCTTATGTCTGGGTTCTCATCCATAAGTATTTCAAGTTCAGGATAGTCGATAATAACCGATAATTGATTCTTTAGGCAAATCGCATCCGGTGGTGATTCTCTCTTAGCCAGAGCCGAGTACATCCAAACACCGTGAGGAGTCAAATAATCATCACCATCTATCTGTACCATATATTCATTATCGGACTGGACGAATAAATCCAGCATGATGTTTTTGCCGCGAGCTGGCGTTCCGTTCGATTCGGTAATGTGGTATTCGATACCTTCATCTTCACAATAACTAGCAGCAAGAATGGAATACTCTTCGTCGAGAGTGTTTATCACTACAACAGCATCGTCTTTGGGGATATTTGAATATTCTTCAGAAAAATGGCGCTGCAGTGCTGGCAGAGACCTTGATGTTAAAATGTAAAACTTCATACTCATAGTGTGTCACCTCCGAATCTAGAACTCCACATCGTTAAACTGTACTTAACGCCCTTTGTTAGTTCGGTACATTCATGACCGTGAGTAACTTGCCCAGGGAAAAGTATCGCCCGTCCAACAGGAATGGATTTATTTGAAATATTTTGTCGTGGAAATACCAAGTCCGCGCCTTCATAGTTGTCATTCAACTTGACGGATCCCGTAACAAGACTTGCGTCTGTATGTAAATTTAAACTCTTCTGAGTCTCGGCGGAATATCTCATAACAAATGCGTCACGCATACCGTACATGTCCATAGGGTGCCAGTATTTGCAGATTATCGGATATATATTCTTTTCCCAATGAGACGTCATCGCGTCCCAGTGACCGAGTTCTTTGAGTCGTATTTCTTGAGCCGGAAATTTATCGCCAGCCATTGGACCCCAATCGCCATGCTTCTCCGATAAAGCGATCAAATCATCACACTGCATTTGAGTCATATAATCAATAACGAGCATATCTTTCTCGATAATTTCAACAGAGCCATATTGTGGAATATACAACATCGGCGATCTTGCAATTAATTTATTTTCTTTTTTCTTATATCTCCGCTTAGACTCTTCTCCGCCGTTGCCGTGATAGATACTACCCGTGTTTCCGGTTGCAGTTTGTAACAAAGAACCGTCTTTGGCAATTATGACATCTTCTGAATCGCATTGAAACAAACGGCATTCGTAGTCAAGTTTAATGTCATACTTGCGGGAAAGGAAAATGTTTTGGTAAAACAATTGATCGTCACCGGAATTTTCGACATGAAACTCTGTATCGGACAACATCTTCTTTAGCTCAGATACTTGCCCGATAAACACGCCGCTATTTAAAAAAGGAACTTTAGTACCTTCGTGCCCCATTTCTTTTGCTATTTCGGTAAACGCATCCCCTGTTGATGAATCTGGCCAACAGCTTTCTTCACCTGCAAAAACAACCTTAGCTCTATACGAAAGATACTTGCGAGTTATAGATTCTATATCGTCGTTATATAAGACATCATATGCGTCTGTGAACAAAACAACATCATGATCAGGGAGCGTATCAATATATGATCTGAGGATGTCGACCTTATGACCGCCGCCAATCCCACTCATATCGCCCCCTTCCCACTCAACGCCCAACCCAAGATTCAAGGGATAAACGCCCTTCAACGCAGCTGTCGTATTTAAGCTGGCACACTTGCTATTATCTGTGCCTACAGTTATCGGGTGTGTTTTGAAGTCGATAAAGTAATCCTCCCCCTCAATATCGCTGGACAATAGGTTCCTGGGAGCTTGTTTAACAGAGTCTTCTTTGAGTGCGGCGATCTTCAGATGTTCTTTCATCAAGGGCAAATATTCATCAACAGGTATTATCTTCTGCAGTATATCGGTGTTAACGAGCGTTTTGGCACATTTAGGTGTTATGATGTATGCGGTGGTGTTATATGGGTATGCGGGTATTTCCAACTTTTCGTCAATAGAAACAACATCTGCTGGAAGGTTTTCGTTTCTTTGAAGGTAAACAAGGTCATACCCGCCTTCGCCGACCAAAGATTGATAATATTCCTCATCGTAACTTTCACCAATAATCGCATCATCTTCTAGTATGAGAACAGGTTCGTCTAGCTCTACACACCTCTTCCAAGCAATCATATGCGACAACAAGCAACCAACTTCGCCTTGAGTCAGCTTTCTATTCAGAAACGGATCTCTCCACATCAGAGCGGTTGACGAATTCATGGAGCGCAATAACTCCATATTGACATCCGCGCCATCAACCGCCTTCAACCATGTATAATCTTTTAGGTTTGCGTTACTGGATAGAAAATGTTTCCTTCTATCCTCCCTTCTTTCCAAGGTTATTACAAGTTTCTTCATCGTGGTTTCCATAATATAGTTATTATTCAATTCAATTATAAATTATAACTTTTTATTCAAAAAAAGTAAAGTTTTATTCAAAAAAAGGCTTGACTTATTTGAGAATAAGAGTATAATAAGTAATGCGCCTTAATGATATATCTATGCTTTAAGAGTTATTGTTACCAAGGTATTCCTTCCAGTACTGCAGGTGCCTTAGATTCAGTAATCCGTCTAGCCAGAAGGGAGTAATATTGGCCAACGTCCAGTCTAGCCTGAACCCAAGCGATAACGTCATCTTCTCCCAATTCAGAGTATTCAATAAAATCTTCGGACAAGGTATCAGGGATGAAAGAAACAGAACCAGAACATTCTGCGCTATGGGTTTGTTCTGTCGACCCGCTGCCTGTTACTTCGGTGACGCTCGCACGCCAATATGCCGCCGTTACACCATTGGTTTCAGGATCTCTTTCGAGTTGCGTTATTTCCCATTGTATTGCCATTACATCGCCCGCTAATTAATAGTAATTATATTTATAATGATTCTATTTACCGACCCACCCGCTGGTGCCAGTGCCGCTCTCTTTGACATAAAGCGTAGTACCTGAGCCGCCGGCAGTGTTGGTATACAATGAACCAGGACTTGCTGCGAAGTTGGGTGCGCCATCGCCGCTTGTCCATGTAACTCCAGGCGCTTGGTTGATGGTCAAATTAGTTGTAGACCCTGCAGTCGGATTGCCGATGTTGATAGTGCTTTCGGAACCAGAAACACCACTGTTGCCGATATTAACAGTTCTCTCTTCACCACTTTCAGTATTCCCGCCGCCGATTTCAATTGTTTGGGTTTTGGTGCCTCTACCTATTTGAATCAACCCAGTTCCGCCAGTGCCGCCTATTTTAATTGTTCCGCCGTTTGTGGAGAAGTTTATGTTGCCGGTTCCGGTTATTGCGTTGCCGGTAATTCCACCGCGAACCTTCAGCTTATTATCGACGTTCAATCTGCCGTTGACATAACAATCATTCCTTACATTAATTCTTCCTTTGAAGTCAACCGCAGCCGCATCAACTTCTAATGCGGGATCGCTTATTTTGAACTGGAAGACTTTGTCTTGCACCTGACCGACCACTAATCCGACTCCGGCGGCATAATCAGTATATATCCCAGCTGGGGTGGTTTCTTCGAACCCGATGTACGTTTGTCCCGCATATGAAGCGGTGGTTATATCCCAAGCGACAGACAAGTTGAAAGAAATAATATCATCCCGATCCCTACATATAATGCTCATCACCTTCCCGTTCGGATGGAAAGTCAAATCATGAACTGCCGTTACGTCAGTCAAATTTACTGGACCGTTTACGAAATCTGGATGACTGGATATATTTAATGTCGCATCCGGAGCACCCGCAAAGATACTAGATGTGGTTCTTAAAGAGGTTATATCGTAAGGCGAACTCAGGTTGTACATGTAGACGACATCGTCGGTCGATGAACCGACCAAGCGGCTGTCAGAGATAAATAACTTGCTACCGCCGTCGCCAAAGAACACACCAGTCGGATTGAGTCCGCCATTGTTGCGGAAAGAAACTTGGAGCAACTCTGATGGATCCGTTCCGGGCATATTCACTGCAGACATAGTGCTTGGATCCCAAGCAGTCGACATTGCATATTCCCTGATCCTATCTGCGTTACCGTCTACAACCCAAAGGCGCTTGCCCGCGTCACCTGCGCCAACTGTCGAATCTGTCGATAGTATCCAAAAGCCTTGCGGTTGCGAGCCTGTGTCGACATTACTCTCTACTATTGAACTGGCGACAACTGAACTAACATCAAAGGGGTTGGTCAGGGTGTACCTATGAATATCATCGTTAACAACACCAAGCGTATATAAGTAAGAACCGGTCGGGTCCATAAACAAACTGGTCGGTGATGCCTCCTCGGAATTGATTTCAAGCTCTTTGCCGAAATCGCGCTGGAAAACATTCGTAGACCCAAAAAGCGGGGAAATAACAGAAGTCTTTGAATCGAGCGTAACCGATAAGTCACCAACAACCCCCAGATCGCCCGAGGACAATGTGGTGAACGAGCCGGCATTCGGAGTGGTTCCGCCTATGACTGTATTATCAACAGTGCCGCCATTAATATCAGTAGTAGTCAGTACAGAGCTTGCAAGAGTTACGACACCTGTGGAATCTGCAATAGAGCCTGCGGCAGCACCGTCACGAGCTTTAAGGTCTGTAACTTCGATACTGGGAGTATCAATAGCAGTAGTAGCAGTTAAACCACCTGTAATATCAACTCCGGTTGAAGCTGTTTCAATTTTAGTATCGCCGTTATGTCTTAACTGCACTGCTCCGCCCGATAAAGCATTAACCATAATACTTTCATCACTGCTGCTTCTCAGCTGAACACTTCCGTTACCTAAAATTTGTAAGTTTCCAGTTCCGGAATCTTTGATGAAAGAGTTGTCACTATCGTGATAAATCTGTAAATCATCATCATCCCCGAAAGTAGCTTTTTTATGGTCTTGCCAATTTAAATTACCATATGACACATCGTCACTAAACTTGCTGATGTAGTGTGCGCCGCCTCTCGGATTTGCGCCTGCTATCATATTAACGGCAAAGAAATCAACAACACGCACAACATTTGATTCAAAATCGTCGAGAGTGTACTTTATTTTGGTAATGCCGTTGCCAGCATTGTTGGTGACTGATCGAGCAATCAGATACTCCTCTTGGTTGGTTAAATCGCATTCAGTCTGCCACGCTCCGTTGCGGAATGTCTCTATCTTAACCGACTTTGCTCGCCAATTCCATCCACCAAACACAATACCAACCCAACAACCATAATTCAGCTGATTATCGGTGAAGTCCAACTCAATGACACAAGGATCGTCCGACGAGTTCTGATATAAAGATTCAAACCCGCTTGTGCCGTCGAACGCTCTCGATGTCAATACTTTATTGACAGTTGCTCCGGAATCATGGAAAGTGTTGGTGAGAGTTTGCGTCCCCCATTCATTCACTCCAGCTAAATCGTTGTATGCGCGGACATCAATCACGCCACCCGCTTCCATCGCAGGGTTGGATATGACATTGCGCAAGATAGTACCGGTTTTAGTATTACCTGCATGCTCGCCACTAATATCGCCATGAAAAACCGCAAGGTGGCTGATGTCGGCTGTACCGTTGATGTCGAGCTGCGTTGCGGTCAACTCGCCGCTGATGTCGGCTGTACCGTTGATGTCGAGCTGCGTTGCGGTCAACTCGCCGCTGATGTCGGCAGCGCCGGTTACGTCAAGTCCGTTCTTTACTCTAAAATTTTGCTTATTTGCCATTTGGTTTCACTCTCCACCGTTAGCGTTAAATGTTTTATTTATTGTGTAATTGAATGACGCACTACTTTAAACGCAAGCGAATCAGATGAAGCTGGGGTCGCTAATAGTCTCAGGTCGGTTCCGCTGATATCAGCATCAAACGTTGCCTCGGCAGAAGCGCCTGTAAACACAGAACCGAACTCTGTCATAAACGCATTCGAGCCGTCATGTATTAGTAATATTTCTACGCTCTGATAAGAGTTGTCAGTGCTATTCGTTATCTGAACAGTGTACCTTCCCGATCTCAATGTTGCGTGCGCAGCGGTGTGGATTGCGACTTGACTGGTCGATGCCGTGTTTGAAATGCTAGTGTCGATAGACAAACGGCCATCAACGTCGATGCCTGTGGCTGTCACGCTTCCAGCGGAAAAAGAACCTGTGGTTGATATACTCGAACCTGTGATAGCGCCTGAAGAAGTTATGGGCTTATTGAACTCAAATTTATCACCGCTGCTGACATATGTCATCGTAGCATCAGCGCCGTCGATAGTCAGACCCGAACCGTTAGCGGCTGATGCGTTTGCAGCGCCATCGGAAAGGACAATGTTCTTATCGTCTAAGGTCACTGCCGTCGAGTTGATTGTTGTCTGGACACCGTCGACTTGAAGGTTGCCAGCGATGACGACCGTTCCTGTATTATCGCCCACCCCAGCAGGATCTATAGTCAATGTTGTTGGACCAGTAATAGTACCAGAAGTGGTGTGGATGCCGCCAGTTGCACTTACATCGCCAACTATTTGGACGCCTGAAGCAGTTGTCGATATTCGAGTAACGTTGTTATGTTTCAACTCACAAGCCAGCGGTCCAAAAGTCGCAAGATTGGTAGTCGGCGAGGACATCTTGATATACCCATTCTGCGCCCGTAAATCTAAGTATCCTACGCTAGAATTATGCGCGATCCTAGAATCATACCCTTCGCTCGAAAACTTTAGGTTTGAACCCAGATTGAGGTCAGTGCCCCCCGCTACCAGAACACCGCCAGCGTTGACACGCATTTTCTCATCACCGGCGTAATAAGCGGCAAAACCGCTTGATCCGAACACTTTAAGGCTCTTGTCACCAGTGCCGCTACCCAACTCAATTACATCTTCACACGTTATCTTTAGGTCGCCGTCTGAGATCTCTTCGAGGAAACTGTCAGTCCCATCATTCCTCAACCTACACGATCCATCGAACTGGCCGCCTCTTTGTCCGACCGCAAAATATCCGTTATTCAGAGTAATGAACTTGGTGGCATACCCATTATTGCTTAGATATAAATCTCTGAACTTGCTCTGGGAAGATCCTAATGCTGTCTGACCTTGGAATAAGGTTGCAAAAGTTGACGTATCGGTGGTGGCGCCGTCATTCCTAGGCAATATCGCATCGGTTTCAAACGTCAAACCTGAAGTTCCGGAGGGTTGTCCGGCTGCGCCTTCATAATCGGATTCAATATATAAACGGTCAGTTGATGCGGTCGTCCCGTCCACACCTATCGCACCAACTCGAAGACCGCCGCTCTCAAGTTGTAATATATCGCCACGATTACCTTTACGGTTGAAAATCGCAGGAGGATTGCTTGTCCTTATTGCATTTAATCTGGTGACTTCAAACTTGGGTGTTTGTGTGCCTATCCCAGTAAGAGTCGCGCCACCAACAGCAGGCAAAATATCTTGCGAGAGGGTTATACCGTCTGCCGTTCTTTTATCGTTCAAAAACAAACTATAGTCTGGTCGGCTAGAAGTCAAGTCTCCGACATAAACCCTCGCATCTGAGCGCCCAGGATGAGGCAGACCTAACTGATAATGAAGCCTATGCGCCTGCGACCCAGCCGTGGTGAGAGCGCTGGTACTGAGACCTGTCGCTGTAAAAATAGAGCCGACTTTATATGTAACACCGCTAGTGCCTGCATATGTATTCCAGTCACCCTGTAGCGCTGGTGTGTCTGTGCCCAAACTTGTAATAACATATTGAATGCCGCTTACAAAGTTGGCCACCGCAATAGTATCATATGCTTGGGGCACCAACTGACCAATACATTTAACGGACGAGAACTGTGCGAACGCGTCAATGACAATCATATCAGTAACAGAAGCGGGCGCTGTAAGCAGGAGTTGGGAATTGGTGACGTTGGCAAACTCCACAGTTCCGCGCATGGGCTTACTAGCCGTATCTCCTAACCCGAGAGTTCCTGGTACTGGCTGACCGACAAACAAAGTCGCGCTCTTATCGCCGCTACCTTCATAATTAGTTTGTGTCGCCCACGCACCTGTCAACGCTGAAGGTGAATTTGAAGTTGCTGTAAATGTGCTGCCGACTGCAAAAGTATTGCCAGTGCCGGTATAAGTTCGCCAAACTGTCTGCGGATCAGAGCTAGTTCCAAGATCCAAAATCGTATAGACTTGCCCAGTAACGAACCCGTCTACGGTTGCTGAATACGGTCTGTCAACAGCGGCATCCGAAATATGGATAAAACCGTTAGACTTATACTTTTGGGAAGAATTTAATTGCACGGTGAAGTCTGCGACCCTGTGTATCTGTAGCCCTCGATACGAATTCTCAGAACCGTGTATCTTCAACTGGCTTGTCGTCCGCAAGACTGTACCGGCTTCAACAACCCAACCATAGTAGTCTTTCTCAGAAGTACCCGACAAACGAACGTCATTAAATACTTGCCTGATGATATTATTTGAATCGTCGTCGTTATAATACCCTGTGATCATCATCGCAAAACGATTGGCGTGAGTCGAGTTGTCTTTGCCTGAATTGAATGTTGTTACGTCAATTTCTGAGTTATGTGGTCGTAAGAAATGCCAAGCGGTGCCGTCAACGAACCTTCCGAAACATTTGGTAACCGTCATGTTATTGGATCTGCCGACCTTTACGCCCAAGAATTCTCTGCGGCTATCAGAGCCATATTGACCCGATACCCAAATATTTGTAAAGTTGACTTCAGTAACAGATGAGTCGCCCTTAAAATACCACATCCATGTATTTTCTAGTGGGTTGGACGGTTCGATCAGAACGCCGTCAACAGCTTCGATTGTGATTGGCTTAGATGTTTCTCCAAACTCTGAGTTGTCGAACTGCCAATTACCGGCAGCTGATATAAGGATCTTACCGCCCTTATCCCTTAAAGCGTTCCATGCGGCTGTCAACGCCGCTGTGTTTTGAGCACCAGTACCTGACTTGTTAAGGTTATAGACTGATGTGGGGACAGAAATATCTTTCTCAGCGCCGCCGATATCTCCCGATACCTTTACACTCTTATTTGAATAATTGACAACTAGCTGACTGTCGCTTGTCGTGTGTCTTCTTATTCCGGTGCCAGCAAACCCAGCAGGGTCATAGATAGTGTGACCGACCTCGATAGGCTTAATGCCAAACCCGACCATGTCCGCTTCAGTCATCATAACCGTTACGGTACATTTGTGATTGGGATAGAAATCAAAAGTATCTGCTTCGGGGTCGTCAGCTGGGATTGCCAGATCTGTCCATTTTCGCAAACCGTAGTAGACGTATGACTGGATTAGTTTACCTAGACCAACTTCAACAAGAGGATTACCGTTGACGCCATGTTCGCTTTGAGGGACGCTGTCAATGTAACAAACGGAATTAATTTGCTCAAAAACAATCGGACGCCCTTTATAGCAAGAGAACTCGCCGGTGGACAACTTTAATGTTTCGCAATTCAGTGTTGACTGTCTGCTGAAGTATAATAATTTTCTAAATGCGCCTTCAAGGTACAGCTTGCTACACACAAATGTAGCCCTATCCATGTTAAATCCGCCGGCAGCAAAAATGAACTTCCTATTCGCCTCAGAAACATTAACTCCGGCTAGAGTTGTGGCGTTCGATCTTGGGCATTGCTCCGTGAATGTACCTGTTTGTATGTTCGAGCCGCCAGAAGTCGTATTTGTAACGCTCGCAACTGTCGCCACCCAACCTTGCCCATAGGTCTCTGCGTTTCTGATCATGATATTGTCGCCTACAGCAACGGCATCATGCGCTGTGGTCGTGAATGCATCAGAACTTGCGGTCGTTGTAATAGCTGCGGACGCTTCCGCCTTACCACCCGCAAGAAAAGCCTCAACAACATTGAGATCAAATGCCGATGCGTGAGCGTCGACGGCGCACTTGTTTATCCGGAGTACGCCGACTGCGCAATCGTCAAAACCGTTGACGTGCTGAAAGTTCCATGCTTGATAGCAGTTTATGATCTCTAGTCTACAGAACCAAGTCCTTGTATACGGCAAGACAGGTCCATAACCAGTCACTTTTGCTGGCTGATAAAATGCCGCCGCCAACTTGGTGACATAAAGATTTTCAAATTCTCCGTTGAGCGCGGAAATACCGCCAGTGCCGTCTTGCTGAGTAATAGCGATAACGTTTTGGACATAGTTTACGACACCACCCATCCTTTGAGTGCCGCCAGAACCAGTAAGGGTGAATTTGCCCTGAAAGTTTGAGTATGCCATCCCTTTGATGTCGAATAGAACTCTCTGCGCCGCACCGGTTACTGGATCTACGCACCCCGCACCCGAACGGTCAGTGATCTGCAAGAACGTTGACACGTTCATCGCCCTGAACCCAGCACCCTTGCCGCACAATAAAGTAATCGGCACACCAAAAGCAATAGTTTGTGAAACGGTATAAATCTTATCTTCGAGGTCTACCGTGCCCCCGCCATTAGCCGCAACAGCCGCGACTAATAAAAGTATAGCTGCCGTTTCATCAGAACCGTCACCTGTAGCGCCATATTGGCTCGGCTTAAAAACTTCGGTCGAACGTTTCGTACCGACATCAAAAACATCATCTCCCGCACGAGCATATAACCTTTTATCGGTGGTGTTGATCGCCAACTCGCCTTCGATAATATTATCTAGACTTGGCACTTTACCTGCGACGGAACTACGTTTGATTTTTACTTTGGGGGCAGCCATATGAATGGTTCTCTTTTGTCAACCTTAGAAAAGGTCTTATAAAAATTGGACGTCAGGAGTTGTTTAAAGAAACAACGATACCCTGAATCATTATGCTTTTATTTATTAAACCTCAATCCTAGAAAAAACCGCAGTCAATTATGACATCATCGGCGATAGAAACTACGGTGGTGCCAGTGCTGGCATCAACGCTCGCCAGCTTCTGTAAAACAAAGGAATTGGTTGTTGAGTCGTAAATAAGAACGCCGCCATTGACTTGCTCGTTCATGTTTACGTCAGCCAACTCTCTAATCTCTCTACCGCCGATTGCACGGGTTGACGTGAGCGTTATGTTTGTTCCGCTCGATTGCGTTACGACCTTATTCTGACCGCTGGGCGAGAATTTTACATTGAAATTTGACATTTAATCGCCTAATTACTTCGTGACTTGTGGTGTTACTGTCGCTATCCCTTCAACCAATCTAGTTGTTTTATCTCCCGAGCTTGTCAACTCGACATCATATACATATCGTCCAGCTTCAATTGCGTTCGTCACGGTCTTTGACAACTCTATAGCCAAGATACCAGTAGTCGGGTCTACGTCAAACACAATAGTAAATGCCGCTGTCGCATTGGCCGAGGCGTAATGCTTTCGTATTTGTCCGGCGGCAGTGTACCCTGTTAGGTTCGTAGCAGTTCCGTCGTCCTTCTTAACCGTTAGCGAGGTGCTGAAGTCAGCACCTTGGTCTATGATTATATTAGCTCTTGCTCCCACTTGCTACTCCTTTAATTCCACAATCATTGCTCTTAACTCATCATTCTCTGCTTTCAATTCCTTGATAGCCTCGATGAAGAGCGCTGATAGTTGGTTATAGTCAACAACTTTATGAGTTTCGCCTTCTTCCTTCATTGTGTCAACATCTTTTACTGCTGAAGGTAGTACATCTTCAACATTCTGAGCAATTACACCTGCAGATTCAATGCCGTCCCTCTTCCAATTAAAAGAAACACCATCTAGTTGTGAAACTTTTTCCAGCGCACCGGTGACGACTTGTACATTTTCCTTTAACTTGGCGTCTGAAGAAGTTGAGCTTGAGAATGCAATAATATCATTATCGACGTGTAAGTTGCCGGCGTTGGTCAGCCACATCTCAAGGGTATCCTCAGTATAAAACTGAATACCCGAACTTGGCGAGTAAAAAATGTAATCATCACTGTTACCAGTAAACGCATTAACATTACCGGTTGTTCGATAATTAGAAGTTGAACCAGTCACAGCAAATCTGCCGTCTATGTCTACCGTCAAATCAGTTTCTGATAGGTTTCTTGTTAAAGTTAAAATGCCGTTGGCAACATTAAAACCTATGTCGGTTATGACATCAGCTCGGAGTTGAGTGCCAACGATCTGAGCAGTGGTGCCAGTACTGAGGAACGCGAAATTGTTAGCACTATTGTCCCAAAAAACGATTTTATCCGCCGTAAGGGTACCAGTGACAAGATCAATAACGCCCTTTTCACCTACTTCTCCCTTTTGTCCCTTGCCACCAGTATTACCAGTAAAACCTTTAACACCTTGTGGACCTACTTCTCCCTTTTCACCTACTTCTCCCTTTTGACCCTTGGTACCAGTATTACCAGTAAAACCTTTAACACCTTGTGGACCTACTTCTCCCTTTTCACCTACTTCTCCCTTTTGACCCTTCAAACCTGTCGATGCCCCGACCCACTCACCACTGGTGTTGATAACCTCGACGGTGCTGCTGCCTACCATTTTCAGGGGTTGTTTTAATAAAACACCGTTGGACTGTAATTTCGCCACTTCTGTAGCACTTTCTTGTTGACCCGATATAGCATTCATTAACTGGAAAGACATTGCTGCTTGATCCGAGCTTCCGATATCGTCGACATTCACCGAGATGCGACCCGCTTTACCGCTGACTCCTGGCGTTCTGTCCTTGTGGTTAAATGTGATGTTCGCATTCCCGCCGCCGTCATTAGCCGTCATCGCGACACTGCCGCTACCGCGACCCGCTTCTATATCGCCAGTTGTAGAAATATCACCAGTGGTACTTGCCGTTGCTCCTGTAGCACCTTGTGGACCTTCTGGACCTACTTCTCCCTTCTCACCCTTGGCACCAGTATTACCAATATCACCTTGTGGACCTTGTGGACCTACTTCTCCCTTGTCACCCTTGGCACCATCATCGCCAGCACCACCTTGTGGACCTACGTCTCCCTTCAAACCTGTCGATGCCCCGACCCACTCGCCGCTTCCGTTGATAATGGTGGATCCGTTCATCGCAATTGGTTTTTTGAAGTCAGCCTTGGTTGTGAATAGTGTTAAGATAGTAGCTGCGCCAGTATTTGTTGTCTCTACGCCATCATCTACATCATCATACAACTGAAACGTCATCGATCCAGGTGTGCCTTCTGATGAATCAGTGTTCACCACTATCCTACCGGCGCTTCCGTCTTGTTCTGGTGTTTCGTCTTTGTGGTTAAATGTAACAGAGGCGTTTCCGCCGCCGTCATTATGAGTCAAAGCGACACCGCCGCTACCACGACTTGCTTCTATGAATCCGGTTGTAGAAATGTCACCAGTTGCGGTTGAAGTAGCTCCTGGATCGCCCTTTTCACCAGTTGGACCTTGGAGCGCCGCATCGGTAATCTTAACCTTTTTGATTTTCGTGGTGGTCGAGCTTGCCGCATCAGAATTATCGAACACGAAAATCCAATCGTTCGCTTCAACGCCGGTGGCTGTGTCGAGAGAATACATCGAGTCGCCGCGTTCTGTTAGCATATCGTAACCGGTGGCTTCTCCGTGTAGGATTTTGAATTTAGAATCGGCTTCTGTCCACACAATCTTTGCATCGGGGTATGTAACTTGGTTTGATGCTCTTCTGAACCTCAAGCCGCTGTCGCCGAGGGGGGCTGTGAGGGAGTCTTTACCAGTTGCAATCTGCGGGAATGCCGACAGCAACTCCAAATTGCCGCTATTTAGTCTGGTGGTGCCGCCCTTGACTGTAAAATTACCGTTCACAGTTCCGGCATTGGTGACGCTCAAGCTCGAGAGTGTTGCCGCGCCGTCAACGTTCAATGTGGTATCTAAGTCAACAGCACCATTAACGAGTAGTGTGGAATCTAAATCGACAGCACCTTTAACGTTCATTGTATTTGTTACAATAGCAGAATCTAATGTTGCCGCGCCGTCAACGTTCAATGTTGAGTCTAAGTCAACTGCTCCTTTAACATTCAAAGTCGTGTCTAGAGTTGCCGCGCCATTAACGAGTAGCGTATCGTCAAGGTCAACTGCGCCTTTGACGTTCATGGTGGTTGTTATAACGCCAGAAGCAAATGTCGCCTGCCCAGCAACGTCCAATGTAGAGCCGATGCCTGCTGTCTGCGTCACGTTCAGCGTGTTCAAGCTCGCCGATTCTTCAATGGTTACGCCAGAAGGAATTGTCACATGATCGTGGAAAGTCGTATTCGCATAGATATTCAGCCTAGCCAGAGTACCATTATTATACGCAGTATGTCTAGCAGATGCAGTAGAAGCGCTGAAATCATCACCAATATCTAACCAACTTGAAATGACACTTTTCTCGCCAGAACCGATGCCGTTTACCAGCAATCTGTCACTGACAGTTAAATCATTTCCTATCGTCAAATCATCAGGGAGACCGACTTGAACCGTTCCGTTCGTCCTATTGACGTTTATTTCGTTCGCTGTCCCTGCTATGGCTATGACAGCGCCGTTTTGGTGGTCGCCTAATGTAACTGCGCCGTCTGAGATATCAAAATCACCAGCGTCGAATGACGCTATGCCCTTATTTGTCGTAGTCGCATTCTCGCCGGATATTGTGATGGCATTGTCGGTCTGAGCGATGACGACATTAATACCTTCACCGCTATTCATTCGAATCGATTCACCAAGTTCAACAGGAACATTAAGGTTTCCGCCAGTACCGTCACCCTTTGTAAACGTGACGGTGGAGTTTACCAGCATGTCGTTTGTGATAGTGCCGTCGGTAACTGTATTATTTGCGTGTAACTTGCCGTTCTTTCCGATTACAGTCTTTACTACGTTACCAGTCGTTGTGATCATCAACCTGCCGCCAATATCGCCGGCAATAGATATGTCTTTAGCCCATACCTTTTTCCATCTTTTATTAGTATTGCCTAATGTTACGCCAGCGCTGTTAGAGTCTGCCGTGATATTCGGGACGATATCTGTGACTACCCTTCCTGTAAACGAAATGAGATCTGACGTAGCAGTGCCGAGGCTCATATCGCCATTGAACGTTGCGGTTCCATCAACGCTCAACGTGGTATCTAAGTCAACAGCACCTGTAGCGCCCAGAGTTGTTACTGTAGTCGCATCTAATGATGAAGTACCGTCAACGTTCAACGAGTCGTCTAAATCAACAGCGCCTTTAACGTTCATGGTGGTCGTTACTATGGCTGAATTCAGGGTTGCAGCACCGTCAACATTCAATGTGGTATCTAAGTCAACAGCACCATTAACGAGTAGTGTGGAATCTAAATCAACAGCACCTTTAACGTTCAACGTATTCGTTACGATAGCAGAATCTAATGTTGCCGCGCCGTCAACGTTCAATGTGGTATCTAAGTCAACAGCACCATTAACGAGTAGTGTGGAATCTAAATCGACAGCACCTTTAACGTTCATGGTGGTCGTTACTATGGCTGAATTCAGGGTTGCTGCGCCGTCAACGTTCAACGTGGTATCTAAGTCAACCGCACCTTTAAAGTTGCCAGTACCTTCTGCTACCATATTACCGTTAGAGTCAAACGTGACTACTGCGCTGTTTGCAGAGTCCGTGATGACCAGTTTCGAATCGCCGTCAGCGTCAGCCAACTTTAGATATAGGTCAGAATCACCTGTTGTCGCATCGCCTGCCAGATAAAGGTGAACCGCATCAGTATTTGAACTGCCTCCCGAAAAAACTAGATGTGGAGAATCAATCAGAGTGCCTACGTGAGCGCCAGTAGTGTTACCGCCGGCAAGTACAAAATCGCCATGATCAAGTACCAAATCCGTAACATCACGCATTGTGATGCTGTGAAATTCTGGGTTATCGTGCTCATTTGCTAGGCGCAAGAACTGACCTCGCGTTCCGCCCGAGATGATCACGTTGTCTATGTTGCCCAGATTAACTCTAGAACCGCCAGCAGTGTCAAAGTCGACGTTTGCGTTGAAAGTAGTGTTTGCGTGCACAGTAAGGCTGTGGGTATCTGTGCCTGTTCCGCCGAAAACAGTATTACTAGCAACCAGAAGGCTGCCGCCGAGGACAGAAGTGTTCCCGCTTTTCAGGGTGTTTGTTCTGAACACAGTACTTGAGAAAGTGCCCTCAACGTGCCCATCGCCTGTTATCGAACCGCCTCTATTGGCGTCACCAGCCCTAGAGACCGTCACAACATTATTACTAATGACTGTGGAAATATAGTTAGTGTTCAGCCTCCATGTATTGAAGCTGCTGTTTAATTCGGTATTAGCGATAGGGATATTTGGCATCTGAATTCTCTATTGTGTAAGTGGTTAGACTTACTTATTTATTAAAGTTTGTAGCATACTTTTTATGTCGTCAATCTCATTTTTCAAATCATTTATTTGATTTTGAGCAGCAACTTCTTTTTCATCAGCAATGGCGCGTCTTCGTTTCCGCATTTCATGCGCTTGCATCTCGACGCTGTTTTCCGGATATATCGCCCCAGTATGCAAATCCTTCTGCATACCAGGATATCCTTTGACGTCGACTAGGTTCAAGCTACAGGAACCTTATGTCCGACAACAACAAGCCTATTGCAATGCGGCACGTATATCGTTCCTCTACCTTCTTCTCTTGTGAAAACGACTTTAACCTGCGCTTTATCAATTCCGCTATGAAGGGAACCGTCACTTGAGCGATATGACACGACCTTACTTGACGTTTTCTCGCGCAAAGTATTGTCTACTCCGGTGGCGGTCTGAAAATTATCACTGGCCGCTTCTTTGGGGATTTGAAAGTGCTGCAAAATAAAATCTTGCCGATTACCCGCAGTTGAATTTTGTTTCGGGAACGAGCGGTAATTACCCAACTTAGTGAACTTCTTATCGCTCAGTTCCTCGACGTCATTATTATTCTTTGCCCTTATGTAGACAGACATTTTCGATCCAGGCGGCAAATAACATTGAGCCATCATCGTTATCCTCTCAGAAGGGTCGCCGGATTGGGGTTTTGAAATATTGAATACGCCGCTGGTATACCTCGCTTCCGCGCTGCCAGAAGTTGTTTCCTCATTGTCATCGGTTCCGTTCAATCTTTGTTGAGTCGTGGATAATGTAACGTCTTCCCACTCGAAAACAGGAGATACTGACTCGTCACCGGTTGACATCTCAGCCTTCAATCGTAATGTTGAATCGGCTTTGTTCGATGCGCTGAATATTGATTTACGGTATCGTGAGAACTCAACGCCGGTGCCGCCGGTGACTGTTTGCCATGCTGAGTCCAAAGTACCCGCACCGCTGCTCGCCTTAATGTACCAATCGAGATTCGTTCCATAACCAGCGGTGAATGGAGTCCGGAGATCAACTTCGTCAATAGATAGATTGACAACATCAGAAATCTCCGCCTGCGCACCCCATGTCTGACCACGTAAGTTGTCGCCGTCTCTAAATCCCGCCGCTGGCGATGGACCGCCAGTTGATTCAGTCAACCTCAAGCGCCCATAATCCGTATTGATAAATGTTACTTTTCCGCTTACAGTTGATTTTGTGAACGCCGATACAGTTCCAGCACCCGCGAATACAACACCGTTTTTGTATACAGTAGCACCAACAGCAAAATCGCCGATAGAATCTATATTGAATGTCTCCACGCCTCCAGCTCTTACCGGAGCGGATCTAACAATACCATGGGCATATGTGCCTCGGTTTGCGTTAGACAATGCATTGTCTTTAGCGACCGCATTTGTAATTATATCTCCGATAGTCAGGGACGTATCAGTTGTGGTTATCGCAAGAATACTCTCCCCCAAGACTTCTTCATCAACCTGGAACCCTGTTGTTCCCGTTGGCTTTCCTGCCGGTATGATGTTTGTGATGTCTAAGAACTCTAGCTTTTGGTTCTCCAATACTGTAGTGGACGTGACGCTAGTGTCGAATTGAGCATAATGAATATCAAATTTCAAACGCTCTCTCGGCAGTTTAGCCCATTGATCGCCTGTCGCAGAACCATATAGCGCTCTTACCCTTGGACCCCAATACGGAGCTGAACCATAACCATATGTACTGACGACTTTATCGTCGGAATGCGCTGTCCAAATTTTATAATCTGTCGCTTTTTCGTTGGGGATTACTGTAATAGCATACTGCTCATTATTCTTCAACACTACGAGGTCGTCGAAAGAGAACCTTGTTGTCCCATCGCCGTCATTAGATTCTTTAATATTACTTCCCGTCAACTCGATAGACTGCGCCAAAACATGATCTGTTGGTCTGCCTTGTTTACCTGTTTTTCTAATCTGAACAGTGATACCTGCGCCCGTCCAGTAAGGTTTCTTCAAGAAAAATAAATCGATATACTTTATGGAAACTGTTTCTTTCTTACCTTTACTCAAAAAGAATGATTGCGATAAGAAATCTGGTACCTCTGCAGCAACAGCTGTATTTTTCACAATTGTTGCAGAAGCATCGGCTGTTAGTTCCGTACCTGCCAAAGAAGATATTTGCTTTTTATATTCTTCTTCGTTTTCAATATCTCTGTTTGATGGGGTGTAATAGAACTGCCCGCAACGAGTTGTTGCTCCTTCCTTACCCGAACTGATTCCGCTCCCTACGGGCGGCGGCACATCGCTCACTTCCAACAAGTGCTTCATGCCCTTGAATGTTAGGTTTGCATCGTTAGGGATTTTGAAATGGAATGTTACCTGACCTCTAGAGTTTGTGACCAGTTGATCACCATAGCTCAGTCCACCAGACGCTGTTGTATAATCTGAGTGGTATGGTTTGACATAATCAGCAAGATTCTTGCCGTCAAAACGAACATACACTTTAGTATCAGGCTTGAGACCCCTGCAACCCGCGACTCTAGGACCATGCGATTTGATTGTATAGTCCGCATATCCATCGTTGAATTTTGATATGTCGCTGAACTCGGCGAGACCTGTGTAGTCCTCTCCCGCCTTCTTGTATTGTTCGATCAGCTTGAGTTCGGACGAAGACGCCTTTGTTGAATCGCTCATGTTTCAAGATTCCCTATAAAATAGTATTTAGTAACTGCCATATCCGCCCCATCCACCTGGATTGAAATAGCTTGCGTTGCCACCAGCACCTGGATCTGCTGCGGGAGTGGTGACTGTAATAGTGCCGCCCGTGCCGCCGCCCGTAGTGTCTACAGGAGAAGGCGCTGCCGCTGGTGGCGCAGTATCGGGCAATTGTTGAAGCCTGCAAACTGGCTTATCGATCGTCATTTGACCGTTAAACAATTTAGCGGGTGTGGTAGTTTTTACCGATACCCTGCGCTGCCTTGTGGCATATGGTTGATCTATCAATGTCGCATAACCTGTTTCCGTAAGGCTTACCTGAGTGGCGCCCACCGATACACCCGCATAACCGTCTCTCAGCTGCATTTCAATATCTTGCAACTTTGGAATTGGTCTAAGCGGTGATTCACTAAACCTCAAAGAACCTGGACGCATAGTATTCAAAAGGCCATAGTTTGAATCGTCGTCAACCGGCGATGGTGGTAATGGATCGACCACAATAACATCAATCGGCGGCTCTGGAGCGCCAATCGGATCATCATCCCTCAGCAAACTTGCCTTTAATGCCTCAATTTCAGCAGCATTCAGGTCTATCAAAAAGCGATTATGAACAACCTGCTTTTGTAATTTGCGCAAATGTTCCATCGTAAATCTACGATTGTTTTTACGATTTGTTCGCACTTCATATTCGGGTTTTGAATAGAACAATGCCGCTTCTGGTGACAAAGATGGATATGGTGGCACAAAAATCGTAGCCAAAGTCATAGAGCCTTCGGCGTCCCTCGGAACTTTCGGGCTTATTTCTGAAGCGCCTTTGATAACAAAAACTTGACCGTCAGGTCTTAAAGTTACTTTATCAATTCTGGGCAGATATGACTGTACGTCAGCTTGAAAGTTTTCTCCAGCCGTGGGGAAATAAGAACCCGCAGAGGATACATCAAAGGTTGCACCTTTGCCTGGATTGGTCGGAGCACCGGCTTGCGTTCCTACACTTGACGGCAATATTGCAGATGGTGTTCGCGACGGTCTGAAATCAACAGAATCGCGCAGATCAAACACAGTACCGTATCCGCTTTTACTGGTGTATGTTGGTATTTCGGAAGTTGCGATAGCGTTTGACGCTTCGGGGTTTGCATCGTTTACCGGATAAGAGTCGATAGTCAAGAAGCCATCGCCTTGAGATCGATCTCTGCCGAAATACGATAATTTGACAATAAACCCTTTGTTATATGTGTCTAAGGTTGATCCTGGGCGTTTGATTATACGCGCTGTTTCATAGTGCGTATCCCTCTGGCCATTATCCAGAACAAAGTGCTTGCGAGCATCTGGATCAGAAACTGTTACGCCAGTCTTGTCACCATAGTAAATATTAGAAACTTTAAGAACATCAGGAACACCAAGATACCATGGTCCATCGCTGGTGTCTTGGGCGTGCGATGCGCCAGCGCTTACAGTTTGACCAGAACCCGATACCGTTATCACCTGACCGTTGATGTTGGTTATGACCTGCGCAGCTGTGTCTGCCACAACGATCTTTGCCCCAACATAATAATGGGTGTGAAAAGTAGTTCCGCTGCCTGTGATTGTTACGCCACTTTGCTCAACAGTTCCTGGTTTTACCGTCTGAGTGTTGATGTGAACAAATTTATCTTTGTTTATAGTTTTGCTAGTCGGCGATGCATTTGATCGGAGCGTATTGAACACAACCCTACAAGTAATGTTGCTCTGGAATGTACGTTGTCCCAGATTAACCGTATGTGAAGAAGCTGTAGAGACGATTGACGTGTTTGCCGAATCAAATATGTGCCCTTGTTTGAAAACTTTATAGTGGGCTGCAGCCGATGATATTGTGAAACTCTGTTGAACCGTCATCACAGTGGCCGAGGTGATGGCGGTGATGACGACCAAATAATCGCCACCGCCGTTAGCGCCATCAGCTCCGATTTGAACAGTATCTCCTACTTTGTAAGCTGTATCAAAAGCGGTGCCGATGCCTGTGACTGTGGTTCCGCTTTGAGTGACAGTGCCTGCCTGAGCAATCGTTTTCCCATTTTCGTTGGCTATGACCAAGATAGATCTCTTGGTTGAAGCACTAAGAGGGTCGCCTGTTTCGTTGTTGCCGTTTGTACCGCCTGAATGTGCGGTGTTGGCAGTAACGGTTGCGTCTGCGCCATTTGCCTGGAAATCTACTGTCTTTTCGTTTCTGTACACATACTGAGTTTGTACGCTGTTAGCCGCATCTTTTAACGTTTTTACGCCGCTAGATTGTAAATCGAAAATTGCAGGCAGCAGGCTCGGCTCTTTCAGAACTGTCTTGCCGTCCTCAAGGATGGTATCGCCCTTAAATCTTGGATCTGTACTACCCTTGCCGGCAAGACTTTTAGTCGCCGAGAACTCATAATCAGAGAACATCTCGATCTCAAACAAGAATACCTTAAACTGACCTGTCGGAGTTCCAGAATTCCCAGAATGATATTCGATACCCCTCACTCGAGCAGAACCAATATGCGTCCCAGATGTCGGAGTATTGTCGCCAGATTCGTGCTGCGTGATCGCGGTCTGTTTGGCAGCGCGTAGTTGAATTTGCTCAAACCCTTGAAAGTCAAGAAATCCCGCAACCTCATCGACCAAGACATACGATCCATAATTTTGCCCGACAACAACGTCATTCTTTACATCAAATTCTAGACCTTTTGGTATTTCTTCGCGCACAGTGCTGACTAGCTCTGTTCTGTACCCGCTGACGTATCCAATAGAAGGCTCGACTTCGACGATCAGTTTGTTACGGTCACCTGCGACTGGGGAAGAAGATGAACTGTAGATGCCGCCGTTCACGGATGTTCTCAAGTGCTCTTCAACCCTTACAGCGAAAGGCTCTATAGCATAGTCGCCGGATTCCTCATATGTTCTTCTCGCTATTTCTCTACCAAGGTCACCATACCCTGTGTCCGTGTAATCGCGAGTCACTTCACCGTCTTGGATGTCTGAAATGACAAAGAACCCTGCGGTGTTAGCGTCTGTTAGACTCTTTGTTTTTAGCTTGGTCGATATCTTTAAGCGAGAAGCTCCAGGCGCGGTATAGTTGGTCGCGCCGGATGCGTTATCAAGAAGCGATGAGTCAGCGTTTGAATCAACAATTGTTTCAATCGTCTCAAAGCCGACTTTGGTGCTTGGGTTTGTGGTATACTTACTGACAACGATGCTTTGGTCTTCCGAACGAATGAAATGTCCTTTAGAATAAATAACACCTTCCGTTGCCCTTGCGCCAAGACCATTACCAGTAGTCGCATAGCCGCCAGTGCCGTTCACTATGGTTTTTGCCGCAACCCTAAATGTTTCGGTATCGCTGGTACTTGACGTTGTTTTGAATGTCAAAACCTCATCGCTTGAAAAAGTTTTGGTACTTTTGTCAGTTCCAGAGTTTGTATATGAAACGTGGACGGTCAAGAAGTTCGGAGCAGCAGATTCAGAACCTTCTGAAATCGACAATAGTCTTGCCGTGACACCGCTTGTTTCGCCTGTTACAGTACAGTTCGCGATCACGCCGCCGTCGAAAAAAGAAGGGAGAGAAACGACCGTATTATCCGCGTCTTTGTCGCGCAATCTTACAAAATCCCACTTCTGGATTTCAACATCGCAACCATTGATGATTGTCGACTGGTCTAGAACCTCATCGCCGAACCGCTCTACTTGATTCTGTAGAATAGTTTGAAGCTGAGTTAGTTCTCTTGCCTGAACTGAATATCCAGGTCTGAAAAGAACACGGTGGAAATTCTTCGTTTCGTTGAAATCATCAAAGAACGGGCTTTGGTTGAGATTGGTTTCGATTGACATTTATTATACCTTTAAAAATCTAATATTATCTTAATATCTTCTGACTGACCAACCGCTCTGGTTACAGCCCGTACATGTTCAGTATATAACACTTCCCCAGAGTGCGTGTTAGCCTCTGGACCGTCTATCGCCTCAATAACAGCAACTGCGTCTGAGGAGTCCTTTTTGAGAATAATATCATCCTTAGTGAAGGGAGCGTAATTACTATAACTGTTTACATTATTTATATACATATGGTACAGCGAAACGTCAGAAGAATTCTCGTCATCTTCGATGAAAACAACTTCAGCGTTGGCGCCTTGAAGAGCATTAGACAAAGCATTTGCTCTCCTGACATCAGGGTTCATTTCTGTAACAAACTCCAAAGTACCAAGTTCGGCAGCCAAGGCATTTCTTCTATTTGTGAGAATGTCTTTAGCCGAGATCGGATTAGCGGGCAAATTAGAGACCATACCTTGGTATGAGATTCTGGTTTTTGTAGTCAACCTCAACGACTTTGGACTATTTAGCGTTGTCGCCACAGCGGGAGCTGAAGGCGCGTTGGCCGAATCGACTTTAAGAATAGGATCTTTCAAGATACTTAAAGATCTGAATTCCACACCAGTTGGAATGTACCCTTTGCCGGTTGCAGAGTTGCCTTCAACCCCTTCCAAAGAAACGTTCAAACACAATCTGTCGCCTCCGAGTTCACGAACAGCGTCAGAACCGTGACCGCCAGCCGGAGAAATTACCACATTAGCTGTTGCGCCTGAACCGTGCGTTGTATTTGACGTGATAAACGCCGAGCCGCATGTATAGTTGATACCGCGATTCACCATCGTTACTTTGTCGATCGCGCCAGTGGCGGCATTGACTTTAGAATAAGCCTGCGCACCAGAACCATCGCCGACTATAGTGACAGTCGGAGAGATCGTTACAACAGAATCGGTAGAAGGTAATGTTGTAAATGCAGTATTAACTGTCAATACTTTAGTGGCAGCATTCCAATCAACGATCCTGCGAAGACCGCCAGCGCCAGTGCCGCTTACAACATAAACGCTGGAACCGTTATAAATATTTTCAATAGTAGCAACATCCGAACCAGCTATTCTCAATTGGTCGCTGGCGGGGACATCTTCTACAGCAGCTTCGTCCACGAACTTATACCCGACCCCAGGAATATTTGTCTCAATCACGTCAATAGAACCGTCGACTGCAGCATTTTGAACAGAGAGTTGTCTATGATCTTCTGCGGATTCAGCCACGCCTGTAATATTTTTTACTGGAACGTGGACTGATGAGAAAAACTTTTCAGCATCGCCCAAATTGATCGTGTACATATATTTCCAGACGTACCCATCAGACGTTTCAAAAGAATCTGTCAGTAGTCCGGTTGGCTTAACAGTAGAAGCAGCAGCTTTATTATTGAACAAACACTTGTAAACGTTCATATCGCTAGTCACAACAAAGAAGTTCTGCGCAGGAAGAGCCTCTACATTATTGCGATACATCGGATAAACAGTACCAGACTCCCAATCATAACGGTCGGTCACGTGAGAAACATCTGCTGGCGTAATCCGCTTTGCGCCGATAAAGTTTCTTTGAGTTATGCGGTGTCCGTGGTCAGTTTCGATGACTGTATCTGGGGACGGTTCTGATGTCCAGTCGCTCGACTTTCCTATAGCAGCATAAAGGATTATTGAATTTTTAGTCGACCCTGTATCCGTAGCATTAACTGCTTTTGAGAATGCCTTTGCGTTTGATATAGATAGTTCTTTAGTTGCGTATTTAAACGTTGCCATTATTTTTTATTCCTGATGACTTATTTGACCGGATATATAATACACGTCAAGACCGCTCATGGAACCTACGAGCCAGAATGACTTTGTTTGACATGTTGTTTCGGTATTAGCACTATTTAGTAATACTTTATATAGATTCCCTGGAGTGACCGCGACTTGACACACCGCGCCAGTCACAAGAGAGCCTGCGTTCACGGCGTGGAATGTATCACCGACAGCATATGTCACGCCGGTTGTGCCTCTGTAATTGTTCCAATTGGTTTGGTTAGTCGCCGCATCGGCGCTGCCAAGGTTTGTGATCTTGTACTTAACGCCTTTATTCCAGCTACCGCTATTTTGGACTGCTCCAACAGTACTGGTCGTTTCTTTGAGGATAATAAAGTCGCCAGAGTCGAAATGTGTGTCGAACGTTGTTCCTGTGCCGACGACTGCCCTGCTGCCGAAATTTATCGCCGCAGTGCCTGGAGACTTAAATCTCAGCTTTCTATCTGGGCTTGAAGTGACAATATCAACAGCAACGTTTGAGTGTGCTTGGTATTTCGCGAACTGAGTTTGTCCAGCAGGGTGGACCAATTTTAACGCAACATCTTTATACCTATCTAATGAAATCGGCGAAATAATCTCATAAGAATATTCTTGGTAATATCTGCTGTCTTGAATAACGCCACGTTTCGAACTCACATGGCTACGGGATGTTGCATAATACCCCTCACTGTTTGCCACGTTATTCAGAGAAAGTTTCAATGTCGCCGATACGCTGCCTGACCTGTCAGATGCAGCAACCCTCACTGTTTCTCCTTGCGTGTATGAGAATCCAGAATCAAGAATCCTAAATCCAGTGGCGGCACCATCAGCGCCAACTACTGCATCAATTTTAGCGTTGCTGCCGAGTATACCCTTATCATCAATACCGATTATTGTAGCCGTTCCTGTGGCGGTTGATGATCTGGTATCGGCTTCTCCTGGAATGTATTCACCGGTCATGAAGTTTAGATTTACAGCAGCACCCTTGGCGAAACTGATGTTTCCTGGTTCCCTCTGGTTGAAGGGCTGCCAAACGCGGATCACTGTGCGATACTTTGTCACACCAGCTACAACGACAGTAGTCGTTACAGGCACAGTATTTTTCGCCGCTCCAGCCTTAACGTCACCTGACGCGCCAGTAGATGCTTGAGAAATTGAATCGTTGGTATCTAATGCGGTGATGTTACTGTCGCCGGTTCCCCAGTTTATATCGGTTGTCTCGAGCGTCAGGTATTGCTCGCCAATGCCCAAGCTGGAAATATTCGGCTCCACAACCCTGACATTAGGTGCCACACTAAACCCAGAACCGCCAACTCTACTAGAGAGCTTATCTATTGTTCCGAACGTAGCAGTCTTGAATACCAATGAATCTTGTAATTTACTGTACGCATTTTCAACGGCAGTGTTACTCGCGGATGAACCTACCGTTGCGACTGTGGTCGCGCTCCCGACTTTTCGGATATCCCAACCGGATTCGAAAGAAGCGAGTGGACCGGAGTCGAATTGGTTTGTCGTATTTGAAGATGTATTAGAAGAAACTTTAACAGTAACCAGATCACGCACATCGCCGCCGCCTCCGTCATATCCGTCTGATACCGTTGTGAGAACATTTTGTACTACGGCGAAAACGTAATCCCCGCTATCCGTAGAAGTACTCTTTGAAACGAGTTCGTCACCAGCAACGACAGAGTGCGCATCTAGAACGCCGAGTTGTAGAGCAATCTGGCCGACATTATTTGCCGAAAAGGCGGTCATCCTTCCGATATTAGTACCAGAGTTCTCTAATGTGTTGTTCAAATAAACGAATTCTTTCTTACCAGATTGAACATCATCGTTCCTAAGAAGTGCCGTGGCGCCGATGATAGCTGCGCCATTATTCTGATTAGCATAGAACTTACGATTGAGAGCATATGTAATATTGCTTGTTCCGAAGTACGTGTTCCAACGCGCTTGATTTTCAGAACTGGTTCCTGTACCTAAATTTGATATTTGATAACGATAACCGTCAAGAAAACTGCCGGCATTTACTGTGGCATCATCAGCTGCAATTCTACTCCCTTTCCTTTGGTATCTCCTGGGGGAAATTGGCGGACGCTCAACAACTCTAACGTTATCTGTACCGGCTGCCGGTGCAACACTCGCGACGACATTAGTGTTGCCTGAGTTCCATCCAGTATCCGGAACTACTACAAAACCGTCTGCTGTCGACCCAACAATAAGGCTGCTGTCTGCGTATGTGCCGACAAACGTATCGCCGACGGAATAAGTCAAATTGCTTGTTCCGAGATACGCATTCCAGCGACTTTTATTTGTAGCCGCATCTGCGGAACCCAAATTAGTTATAGTGTATGTTTCGCCAAATAAGTAGTTACCGGCGGTAACGCTTTGGATCGTTGAAAGTACGATTTCATTATCATCAACCACGAATGGGTGCGAGAGCGGAAATGCCGTCGCGCTGCCTGTGCCGTTATGGAAAGTGGTAGTAGCAAGATCGTCGGTATATTTTTCTATCTGCGCGCCCCATATGTGGAATCCACTCACCCCATCGCCGAGATATGTATATGGTGCATTGCCCCCAAGAGTGGTGCCGATCGCATTCTCACCCAGACCGATACGCCATCCTGTGATTGCGGTGGTTGGTTTACAAATCGACGAGCAACGATACCAACCGTTTCCTACGTTTTCAATTTTACTAGAATTAGCCAACCAGTTATCGCCGTTGTGAACAACAGTGCCTTCTTCAATGTCGAATACCGGATACTTAGAACCGCGACCCAACCCGCGAAAGTTTAAATAACGTTTGGCTGCTGAACCTTTATCCACTCTTTTCGCAAATAATGACCAAATCCAAAAGTTATCGACATCGTGAGGCGCGAGATTATCAGACCCCTGAGGTGAAAGGTTCAAGAAGTGGTCTTGACCTTTAAACTCCGCCTTGGCTCCGATGATTGCGCTGCCGTTGTTTGCCGTAGCTTGAAACTCGTCGTCAATAGCATATGTATCGCCGCTTGTTCCGAGATATGTGTTCCACCGCGCTTGATTTTCAGCATCAGTTCCTGATCCCAAGTCAAATATCTTGTAGTTTGTATTCTCGACAAAGGCTCCAGCAAGGTGCAATAAATCCATCCAAGAAGTCGCGACAATGCCGTCCAAGCCAACAGTCGAACCTACAATTGCGCTACCGTTGACAGCAGTTGCTATGAATGTATCACCCAAAACATAAAAGCCTGTGGCAACAGCACCGGCAATAGTAGAACCATTGGCTGCCGTACCTTTAAACTGGTCGCCGACAGAATATGTTACGCCGCTCGTTCCGAGATATGCGTTCCAACGCGATTGATTCGCTTCGCTAGTACTGGTGCCGAGATTTGTGATCTTATATCTAACGCCTTCTTCAAAAAGCCCAGCATTAACAGCCGTTCTGTCTAAATATGTATTCCACCGTGATTGGTTTTCAGCATCAGACCCTGTGCCTAAATCTTTAATACCATATGTTGTTCCTGCGACGAAACTACCGGCAGCGACATCAGCTGGAGTTAAAAACGTAGTACCTATAGCATACGTAACACCAGTTGTTCCAAGATAAGTATTCCAGCGGGTTTGTAGCTCAGAGGGCGTACCAATCCCCAAGAAACGAATATGGGCGTTTTTATTTTCAGGGAAAAGACCGCCGGTGAAAACTTTACTGTCATCATGGGTTTCGATAAGGCGAGTTGCTGTCTTGGTTCCGTCCGGAGCAATAGCATCATTAATCTGGCGACCTATCCTAGTGAAAATCCAAAACCGTTCGGGGCTGGTCAAATCAAAATTCTGAGTATCTTGAGACCAATTATAAATCTCACCGTCAAAACGCTTAAACGTATCAACGCGGAATATTTTATCATTGGCTGTGTTGCTAACAACCTCAGTGACGATCGCATTTGCCGATGACGAGAATCCGTATAAAGAATCGCCGACTTCGACAGTAGAAGTAGTGTCAACTGTTATAAGCGTGTTGGCAGTGGTGTTGAATCTAACGCCTTCATTCGTCACTTGGTTTTGTGAAGGGAATCCGTAGTCTGGTGAAGATATGGGCATATCCGCAAATAAAGAAGCCTTCTTGTAATCGTTTCCATCAACAACGAACGGAGCACTGTTGCCGAAAATATTATTACTGCCAAGCAAGTTTACATTCATCGAAATGGCAAATGTATCACCAATATCTGATTCGCCAATAGTGAAGCTCGCCGGTGACTCGCCATCGCCGCCATCAATTGATATTTGTGTTTCGCCTTGATCGATGCCGCCCTGATCAGTCGTATATCCAGAACCGCCTTCGTCGATGATAAACGAAATTGAACCGTCCTTATCAACAGTACTATTGACAACAACTTTACCGAGACTACCTACATTATCGGAAACAAGGTCTAGAACATCACCCTTCTTATACTCAGCGCCTTGAGAAATAATCTCAACACTGGTGATACCAGCTTCGACCGTTGGTGTGTATGTGCTTTCCGTTACGGTCTGGCCAACAATTTTAATGCTTTCTTTATGGTTAAAAGTACCTGAAATTTTAGAAAGTTGTAATTGGTGAAGGTCTCGACCCCTAACAGTTCTGCCGGCAACATCTTCGACTAGCGCTGTGGCTCCTGATGTAAGACCTTGAATTGTCTTTCCGATAAAATTAAAGTTATTTCCAGAATACGGCGTTGACAAATACCTTTGTAGGCTCCAATCACCTTCAGACACTTTAAGCATCTGAACTGCCGGATAATGAACTTCCGCATCTTCGTTAAATACTGTTCTGAATAGTAGTTTATATGACGCTAAACTTCCGCGAGCCTCATTGAAGTATTTAATGTACTTTGCCATAATCTTCTTATCGGCGAGCACGTCATGCGGCACTGATGGCAAAAGTGTATCTTGGAAATAATCAATATACTCTTCAAGCGTTGTGTCAATACTTCGATAATCTTGAAGGTTTTGTATGCTGTCAGTCAGCTTACCGTTTTGTTCGAGATACTCATAATACGCCTCGACGAACGCAAGAAAGTTCTTCCCGTCCTCTTTATAAAAGTCAGGGAATTGATTTTGTACCAGTTTTGACAGCTTTGCTTTAATCATTATACTTATTCACCGATTACTGTGATATTGGCGTCATCAGATTTCATTAACAAAACCTGCTCTCTAATTGGTCGTATGTCCAAAGACTTCGTTTCAACAGTCACATCTAGAGTCGTGCCGGATATTTCCGACGCCAAGAAGGATGGAAGGACAATAGTGCCGGTTGCATAGTCGATTGTTCCTGCGTTAGGAACAATGTTGACTTTCTGTTTGCTCGCATTGAATCTGTAGATATTGATAATGCCGTCCACATCATCAGCCAAGTGCGCGCCTGAGAAATCAGAATGCGTAAATGAAGAAGAAAAAACAGAACCCTTTCTCAATTCGTTATTGAAATGGATCTGGAACGTTTCCGCAAGACCAGGAGTAGCTGCGATACGCTTTTGTACTCGGATCGCAGCGGCGGTGTTCAGAATAACGCCGCCTTCGGTATTGTCTAATGCTCTTGTGAATCTAGAAAATCTGAAGTTGTTACTGAAACGTTCAAGGTTGTCTGTCGCAAATTTGGCGATTGTTGTCCTGAGCCTTGAGTCAATCTCCCCTTCCGAGAGAGCGGTTCTTGTCGTATCGTAATAAGCGGTGATAGTCGGGATGATATATGTATATTCACCGTCGATGACAACAGGATCAATCGCCAATGGCGTTCTTGTTCTGATAGATTCTTTGATCAGGCTTTTTCTTGAAATTGTGGCATAAAGTTCCCCGAACGGCTTAACTGCAATAAACACCCTACCATTCAGAGGGGGATCATACTGTTCGCCGCCAAACGCAACAACTGACTGCAAGTCAGCATTTTCAGATAAGAGTATTCTTTCATAATCTGCCGCGACCACAGCTCTATTTTGAGTTTGAAAGTTTCTTGGCGCTTGGAATTTAATAGATTCAATAGTTTCTTGATCCCGCCCACCAGAAGCAGGAGCGTCGACATTAGTTATAACTGCGCTAGAGTAGCTAGTACCAATGGAAATAGAATCAACGCTAAACGTAGAAGCTCCGTTGGTGATTGGACCATTGTTTACGAGATACTCAACAGTAACGATATTCCCGCTCTTCAAGGATTTACCCAACGACCCAGAACCGAAAAACACCTCATATTTCTTATCAGCGCTTTCTTCAACAAAGTATATAGGAGAAGTGGAGAAAACTTGATTGATATTCGACGCTCGCGTAAACTCGGTCGTAGTTGTATCGCTCGCCGACTCTTGAACTCTGACAACAATACTGTCTACGTCTACACCGATATTCGGAATAATATATCTCCCTCCTGTTGGTGCAACAGTGAACCGATGCGTCAATGGTTCACTTTCTTTAATTGTAATTTTCTTGGTGAAAGTATCATCAGTGCCGCGAACAAACTCATTCGCAACAGGGGTTACAAAAGTATAAGTCACATCGTCTACTGTTGTCGAGAACTTTGAATTCTTGGGTACTGTGACCTGAGTAAACTCTGAACTTATACCTGTAAACTTAACAGTAACCTCAGCAGATGCGCCGATTGAAGAGACTGGTGTATAACCAAGTTCTTTGGCTCGCGAAACAACAGAATCTCTTTGCTGCGCAGTATCCAAGAACATCTCGTTGCCGATCATATTCAGGTAGAAAGAATTATAGTGCGTATTGTACGCGAGAACGTCAAGAAGCACTGACATAGCCGAACCGTCAAAATCATAATCTTTGAGTTGATCTTGATTGCTTAGGAATGTTTTTAGGTTTGACCGGATTTGATCGTAGTCTAACTCTGAAACTTGTAAGTATGTATTTGCTGACATTTATCTGACTCTTTCTAGTATTATATCCAACACCACTGGCGATGGATCGTTGATTACCATGAATGCCACAGAAATAACTAGGGCATGATCATCTCGTTTTTCTTCAACCAAAACTTCAATAAGGTCAGCTCTTGGTTCGTAATTCGCTATAACTTCGCGTATAGCGTTTTCCATCTGCTGTTTGATAGCTGGCGTGAACAATTCAAAAAGGTAGTATCGGATTCCGCAACCGATATTTGGCTTGAACGGTCTCTCGTAGAAATCCGTCATTATTAGCGATTTAACAGCTTGCCTTACAGAATCTCGGTTTGTCTTCCTCGAGAGCCTCTTGGTTATAGGGTGCCCAAAAAACCCTATGTCTAGGTCACTGTATATTTCTTTGTTATTATTCTTTACACCGTTTGTCATCGCGCCCTACTATGAATTCTTGGTTTCTTGTATTTCTTTCCTTCGATCTTTACAAAGTTTGCTAATCTCGGCTAGAGCTTTTCTCGCCCGTGTACCAGCGGCTTTGTTGCCGCCTTCAAACTTCTCATTTTCTTGTATGTATGTATCGAATAAATTTACTAGGCTGTCATGTTGCATAAAATAATCCTTGACTTTTCCAATCAATCAGGTATAATATAATTGTAGTTCTTTAATTATCTATTTATACCGGTGCTGTCGTAGTATCTGCGTTAGAACCAGTACCATTGTGTGTGTGACCCTTTCCAGATATACCAGCCGAAACGTGATCCGTTGAAGCGGTCGATGTTCCAGTGATATTGATATCACCCGAAAGGTTTATATTACCTGTCCAATTTGTGGTCGGGGTGTCCACGGTTGTTGTTCCTGAGACGGTCAACGATGTATCGCCTGCGACAGTAACCGTAGTATCTCCGCCGACATCTATGTCAGTATTCCCGACAACACTAACCGTAGTATCTCCGCCGACATCTATAGCGGTATTGCCGACAACATTAACCGCCGCATCTCCGTCAACAAAGATACTGACGTTTCCTTTCACGTGTAGAGAATCATTACCAAGGACTAGAGAGTAGTTGTCTTTGACGACCCGAGTTACCTTATCGCCGTCTGGGTAGACTTCATACATAGTCCCGCTCTTGTGGAACTCTTTAATCCTTTCCGCGTCAGGTGTATCGTCGTACTCTTTGTAATGCCCAGACTCTGTTTCTCGAACATGGTTCAACGGATAAACTGGGGCATATGGCGATACGGGAATGTTTATTTTACCAGCATCTTCTGTTACTGTATTGGCGACACCCCTCGCCCGTTTGTTCACATCAGACTCGTCGATGTATTTGGGATAAACGCCAAGCGGATCATTAAACCCGAGAGTTGTTTCTGCGGTCGCTGATGGTGCGCCTATCAGCGTTCCCATGATAGCCGGTTCTTGCGCTCGTTCGCCGTCCATGAAGAACCCGACAACCCATGTACCTTCGACGATGCCGGTTGGCGATCTGCCTAGACCGCTAACAGAAGCCGAATCATTTGAATTGAGCGTAATAGCCCAAGGTAGAGAATTTGTCGGAATCTCGTCTTTACTTTCGTTGTGAAAACCATATGCGCGAACGCGCACCCTGCCCAACTTAGCAGGATCATTGCGGTCTTCGACAACACCAAAGAACCAAGTGAACTCACCCCTTCCGACAAAATCTCTCATGATTAGCTCTTCTTACGCGAACGCTTCTTCTTTTCTTTCTTCTCGACAAGGACTTCTGGTTCGTGTGAAGGCTCTTTGATCTCTTGAAGGAAAACTGGCTTGGCTTCTTCTGCTTTACCCGCTATTTCCGATAATAGTTTCTTTTCTCTTGATGAACCTGGAATTGGCATTTCATACTCCTACTTGTTTATTGTTTAACACCTGTATCCTTAACGCATTCCAAAAATGTTGACATTTGGTCGGTGCCGTCAAGTAACTTGTGTCTTAGATTGATAACTAAATATTTCCCGCTCAAGTATTTATCTTCATTCCCATCCTGCTCTTTCAGGTTTGTTGCTGGGGGTATTTTCAGATAAACGATATCGCCGACATTTAGCTCGCTATCTCCTGGGATAGCTACGTCAATTTGCGAATTGAAAATGTGGTTCATAAACCCTTCGCCTTGCGATAGTGTTTCTGTGTACTTCTTAGGCGCAGGACTCTCGTCAGTAAATAATGCATCACTATCGTGACCTTTCCTAGACAGCGACATCCGAACAACAGAACTTTCCTGAACATCGCCTCCAGGAATGCGGAATTTTTGTAAACCTTTGAACCTTGGGAACTGCTTTTCGTATGAGTAAATCGCCTCGCGCTTATTCTTCTTCAAGACATCTAGGTGGATTGTCTTTGTCCGGAACATACCGCTTTCCAAATTATCTAAGAAATTGCCCTGCTTGACAACATCAAAAGAAACAATATTGAACGCTTCATTGTCTTCGGGTTGCTTTCCGTCGTTCTTATATACCCCTGTTGCGTTCGATACTTCAAATTGATATTTCTGCTTAACCTCTTGAGACGTCAGGCTACCTATACTCTTGAAATTGAATCCATTACTGTTTTCGTAGAAAAAGAAATACGGCGTGTTGTCAACAGAGACCGCTTCTTTTGTGAAGAAATCAATAGAGTCATCAACGCTCAAGTTTGGCAAAATAAACTTCTGCTTTCCTACAGTATCTTCTATATCATTTTCTTTAACGACTCGCACACCAGATAAGGTTCTCAACGTTTCGTGTGTGTCTTTTATATTTCTGCTATCCATAAACTCGCCAAGAACGCTACTCACCATTCCTGACACTTCGCTACCAGATTCACCGCCGTATGCGCGGGAGATTTTATTCAGGGCGGCAGGATATGCTTCCAAACTTATTCCCGAAAGAATATATGCCTCGCTCTTGTCTTCGACGCGTGTTCTATCAGAAAGTTCGTACAAAGAAAAAAAGTGACTATTATATTTTAACGACCCGTCATTTGTTTTGTACGAGACAGCCAGAACATCGCCGCCGGAAAAGCCGCCCTGTACATCACTATTCTTGTCTATGTTGATAGTGTTGAGCAGACCCAGCGAATCGTTTATAACAAGGTCGCACTGCAGATAATGCTCAGTAATGCTTTGGTAAATATTAAACTCGGTTGTGATGGGCTGGATGTCAATGATCTGCCCGACCGCTGTTATTAATTTGAAGGATCGGACATCAACATCACCTGGATGTCTGAAGCCGGATACATTTTCACCCGACATTAAACACCGTTCCTTAGAATGTCTTCAACTTCATCGCGTAATTGAGACAGATGCCTTGCGTCTAATATCTTTATTTGACGGCGTTTTTCATTCAATTCAACCTCATAAGCATAATCCGATACTGCGGCTTTCCTATATTCTGAGGGAGTTGCGTTGTAAGTTGTTTCATCAACAACGACAACTCTTTCTTGCAGAACATTACCATCAAACGAAACATCAGACTTTGCCGGCACCTTGACGCCATCTACCACTTTTGATAAATAGATTCTATATTCCTTTACACTCGCTTGAGCAACAGCAGCTGTGCCATACTTGCCCGCAATATAACTCTCAAAGTCGACATAGTCTAGTGGCCAATCGAAATGAACATCGTAGATATTATTATACAGCATAACAACCCACGCATATGATGAGTCGCCGTAATATTTGTCGGCTATAGTATCTGGTCTATCGCCTTCTTGGATATCGTATGTGTAGAAGATGTCCGACCGGTCTGCCGCTGAATTCTGGATCTTAAATCTGCGCAAGAGATTCGTCAGCTTTACTGATTGACCATTATTGGTCAAGTCATGATCTGTTAACGGAAAATACGAAAAGTAATTTGACATTATACAGCACCGTTCTGTGTTGAGTTATTAGACTTCGGTGCGCCCGAGTCTAAAGAGCTTCGTGTAATGATCTTCGTTTCTTGGAATGATAGTTGTAATTCAACCGATACTGGAGCGCCTGTGTCTTGGAAGAATAACGGTATACCTTCACCATTATAATTCACCGTCATAGACTTGAGTACACAAGTCCCTATTCGATACAAATTATCTCGGATGCTACTAGCGAATTCTATCTCGAACTCGTCGGGGTACTGGAAGCCGAAAGTGCCGAACGCATACTCCGGATGCATATGCCACTTAAAAGCGTCGATAATCTTTTGAATGTTGATAGATTCTTGTTCGTTTCTGGCAATGAACTTATACGAGAAGCTGTGTTCGCGCATATCGACGCCTTTGAAAAGAACAGCCATGTGCGGGTTGATCGCCAAGCCTTCGTCCACGCCAACACCAGCCATAACACCACCGCCAGATGCTAAACCGGCCAATGAACCGACCACCGCACCTGATGTTACTGCCGCTGCACCGGCGGCAATAGCGGGAGCAGCCTGCGCACCAGTTTGGACTGCGGCATCAGTATCGCCGCTTTTAAATGCACTGGTGGCTGCGCCAACTTTAGATTGTATCATAGCAACCAAATCTTGTCCGGCGGCTGACATATCGTCAGCAGATACTCTACCGGCTGCAGCAGCACCCAGCGCCCCTAAATCTGTATTCTCGTATTGAGCGCCATAAGTTGTTTGTAGGTTGCTAGGAACCGGTAGAACTATATTTCTTAATGTTCTTGGCGTTGGTGATTCTTGACGCGACTGACGTTCTCTACCTTTGACCGTGTATACCATGTAATGTTCATCAGTCAAATCGTCAGGAAATTGTAACGGTTCTTTGATTTTGGAAGCATCATATAGCTTCTGTAACGGTGAATTGACCATATTGCCTGTGGTCGTTTTCTTGAGCAATTCGTTGAAGTTAGCATTAACAGAAATGCCATCTCTACCTGCAGAAACGGAAAAGCCGCCAGTGCCTGCCGCGCCGCGAATACTCTCTAGTTTTCCAGTCGCCTGCGCTACTGAAGACTTTATACCAGAGGAAATCTGTTTTAGGTTTATTTTTGCCATTGGTGTTCTAGCCTGTAATAAATAGTCGTTGACGGAACTATTTATAAGTATTTTATGGCACATTATTACAAAGGCAAATATCAGTGTAAATACCCTGACAAGTATAAGGGAGACCCATCGGACATAACATATCGTTCGGGGTGGGAGTTGAACTGTATGTCGTATTTTGATAAGAACCCTGATATCGTTTGGTGGGCTTCCGAGCCGTTTCCGATTGGTTATCGCTCGCCGATTGACGGAAAGAAACACCGTTACTTTGTTGACTTCGTCATTCGAACAACAAACAAAGAAACAATAATGATTGAAGTGAAGCCTTTTGCTCAGACACACGCGCCTATTGCCAAAAAGCGTTTGACAAAGAAGTATCTAAATGAAGTCAAAACATGGGGCGTAAACCAAGCCAAGTGGGAAGCCGCTATGGAGTATTGTAAAGATCGCGGTTGGAAGTTTCAGATCCTCACTGAAAAAGAACTTTACAAAAAGAATAAATAGAGTACAACAAGAGGATACGAACATCGCCACTATATTTGATGATTTATTAAAAGCCGGTGCCCAGAAAGGGCAAATACCTGCGCGCACAAAAGCCGCACGGGACTGGTATCGTGAGAAGGCAAGAACCCAAAGGAGCGCCGGTGCATATCCTGCAAACATAATAAAGGACAGTACCAATAAAACCTCTAACGCGCTGATTGGTAGAATGTACCATTTTATGTACGACCCAAAAACAAAAAAAGACCTTCCATACTATGATAGGTTCCCGCTGATCTTTATGGTCAAGGCGGCAAAGGGAGGGTTCTACGGAATCAACCTCCATTACCTCCCGCCGGCACTCAGGGCAAAGTTGATGGATAGTCTATATGATATTACAAATAATAAGCGATATGACGACACAACAAAATTAAAAATAACATATGACGTACTAAATAGTGCTAGTAAATATAAGTATTTCAAACCAACCTTTAAACATTATCTTACCGCCCACGTGAGATCAAAGTTTATTGAGATAAATGCCGACGAATGGGATACAGCATTATTCCTACCGACCGAGCGGTTTGAGAAGGCTAAGAAAACAAAAGTCTGGGCTGACAGCAGGAAAATGATCTAATGGGATTTAATATTAACACCATGGTCGCCGGAATGAATAAGTCTGGTGTCGCAAAGAGTTCTCACTTTGAAGTGTTCATTCAAGGCGGTGGGGATTTAGATTCAGAAAGACAACTCTCGTACAGAGCAGAAAGTGCTGACATTCCTGGCAGAAGCCTGAGCACAATTGAGCATAAGTTCCAGAACTATGGACCGATCAACAAAGTCGCGTATGGGCAAATATATGGTGACGTGACAGTGCAGTTCTTGATGAGCGAGGACATGCGCGAGAAAGAATACTTTGAGATCTGGCAGGACAAGATGGTCGGGACTGGTGCGTTCAGCGCAAGCAACGGGCAAAACAATTACAACACAAAATATTTTGACAATTATGCCGGAACTGTAGAGATACGCCAATATGGATCAGCCGGTGAATTGCGATCAGTACACACATTGAATGACGCTTATCCTATAAATATAAACCCAGTCACTATGGGGTGGTCAGAAGATTCGGTGGTTCGTTTGGGTGTGACGTTCGCATATAAGAACTACAGATGCGTCTTCACGAAACAAGACCAACCTTCGCGGGGGATGGGTGGTTCAATCAGCATTGGTCGAGATGGCATAAGCGGGAGTTTACGGATTCCTGGTCTGGGTACGATTTCAGCAAGCGGCGGCAAAATCAGCGCCTCCGTTGGCAATATAACTAATCGAGTCGCATCAATAAGAAGTGCTTTACAATTTTAATAATTTTATATTAACTGGAGAATATCATGGCTTTACCGTCGCTATCGACACCGGAGTTTATCACAACAATACCGTCATCCGGAAAAGAAATAAAATATAGACCATTCCTTGTCAAAGAAGAAAAGATTCTTTTAATGGCACTGGAAGGAAACGATACAAAAGAGATCAACACAGCGATCTTGAAAATACTCAAAAATTGTATCTTGAGTGACATTGATGTGAATACTCTGGCTACGTTTGATATTGAATTCCTTTTCTTGAGGCTGCGCGGAAAGTCTGTTGGTGAAAAAGTAGAATTACAGATAACGCACCAGAAGGGCGAGTGCCGCCATAGAACGGATGTTGAAGTTGACCTTGATGATGTTTCGATCAATGGCGAAATACATGATGGCAAATTGATGTTGACCGATTCAGTTGGTGTTAAATTCCGATACCCAGGACTCGGGGATATCTATACCAGCGCCAGCAGTGCCAAGAAAGGCGGCGATCAGGCGGCGGCTATGTATGATATGATTGTCAATTGTGTTGAGTTTATCTTCGACGAGACAGAAGTGTATTCCGATTTCAGCAAGAAAGAAATCGAGAGCTGGTTGGAAACATTGACGGCGGCACAGTTTAAGGTTATAGCAACATTCTTTGAAGAGATACCAAAATTAAGACATAAGATTGAATGGAAATGTGAACATTGCGGTAAAGACGATTCTATCGTACTGGAAGGTCTGGAAAGTTTTTTTACCTAAGCATGGTACATGATAGTTTGGCGAATATGTACCAGTTGAACTTCGCTCTTATGCAGCACCACAAATACAGTTTGACGGAACTGGATAATATGATACCGTTCGAGCGTGACATTTATGTAACACTTTTGAAAAATCACCTAGAAGCACAAGAAGAACAAAATAAGAAGAGGTAGAAATGTCAGAAGAAGAAACGAAAAGTGTCTATCATCCCGCCGATACAAATGGCGACGGCAAGGTGTCAAAAGAAGAAGAGCAAATGTATCTTGAGTTCAAGCGCAAAGAACTAGAAGATGCTGACGCCATGCGTGATGCGCAACGCAATATGACTTGGTTTGCATTAGGTGGATTATTGTTATATCCATTTGCTGTCGTTCTTGCATCACTAGCCGGTTTGGATGAAGCGCAAAAGACATTAGGCAGCATGGCACCAACATACTTTGTAGCTGTTGCTGGTATTGTTGCTGCATTCTTTGGCGCGCAAGCATTAGGTAAAAAATAATAGGAAATAGATATGGCTGATACAGAACCAGCTGATAAAGATAAAGGTCAATCAGAAGCCTCTTCGTTACCGGTAGTGAACGCGATACAAGATCAGACCGGCAGCGATGTACAAAACCGCCAAACTCTACAAAACAGTTTCAGAGGGAGTCTTGGTGCACTCGGTACCAAGATAAACAGCCAGACGAGCGTTCTTTCTTCTATCGCTGATACTATGGAAGCCGCATACAACATTGACCAACAACAACTGTTGGCTGATGCGGAAAACAATCTAGAACAGACAAGACGGGATCAGGCTGAAGCAGATGAAAAAGCCAAAGAAGGTAAACTGGCCACCAAGATTAAAGGCGGCTTCTTAGATATTTTAAAGAAGGCATTCCTTGGTGCTGGTATTTTTACTGTTGTCAATTTGGTTGTCAAGTATTGGGACGACATCAAGGTGGGTTTTGAGAAGTTAAAACCAGCGCTAGAGTTTATTAAGGATTCCATTTTTTCACTTGGCGTATTTATCTTTGAAAATTTTGAAACGATAGCAACTGCCATCGGCGCTATCTGGATTGGACTCAAAGTTTATAAAGGCATTAAACTGTTGATGGATGCTATAACCGCAATGAAGGCTGGGTTTGTTCTGATGAAGTCATCAGTACTGACTACCGCAACTTCGCTTAAAAGCGGCGCAATCAGCTTGAAGTCTTCAGCTGGTAGATTAGCAACCAGAGTCAAAGGGTTTGTTATCGCCATGGCATCCACTGCAGTCAGCTTGGCCAAATCAGGCGCAGCGCTGGCCAGATCCGCAGGCGGGAAATTAGTCAAGATCGCAAGAGTTGTCGCTACATCTGTTATGGCTCTCGGTCCAATGTTGATGGGTGTAGGTGCATCTTTGGGTCCAGTATTGGTCGCCGCTGCTCCTATCATCGCTATCGGAGCCGCCATTGCATTAGTCATGTATGGTTTGTATGAAGCGTTCAATGAAATGCAAGCTGTGTTTGAGGATACCGGATCGGTTGGTCTTGCTGTGACTGAAGGGTTGAGTAAGTTGCATGCCACCATTGTCGGATTTGTTCCTGACCTTCTCAAGAGCGCAGTATCATGGGTGGCGCGCAAGTTGGGGTTCGATGAAGCCGCAGACGCCCTCGACAGTTTCAGTATCACTGACTTCATTCAAAACGGAATAGCCACTATATTTGACAACATGCGTATAATATTCATGAAGGCTATCAACGGTGTTATAGGTATTGTCAATGCGGCATTGGATTGGATTCCAGGATTTGGTGCTGAGACTATAAAGCCTGCATTTGACATAGAAAAAGAAGAAGCCTTGATCGATGAAAAGAATAAGAAAAAAGAAGAAAGGCAAGCCGAAAAGCTAAAAGGAAAGGAAGAAGAAGCAGAGTCAGAACCAGAAAGACCAAATGCGAAGCCGTTGTCTCAGTTAGCTGAAGATAGATTAAATGCTAAGCAGCAGCTTCAAGAACAAGATGATCTGGCTGGGCGCCCCGATATATTGGATCAGATGGCCGAGATGCAGGCGGCAGAGCATGATGCGTTGCGGGAACTGTCCGACAAGAAATTTGATGAGTATTCTGACGTCATGGGGAGCGAACAAGATATCACAGACGTTATGGGCAGTGGTGATGATGTTGCTGATATTATGGGCAGTGGTGATGATGTTAGGGATATTATGGGCAGCGGCGATGACGTTTCTGATATTCTGGGGAGCGGCGATGATGTTGCTGATATTATGGGCAGCGGTGATGATGTTGCTGATATTATGGGCAGTGGTGATGATGTTAGGGATATCCTACAAGGAAAAGGTTCCGAGTCAGGCGGTATTGTAGGCTCTCAGATCAACGCACAGTCCTCTGAGGCTGCGGCTGGGGCTTCAAACGTAGTAGTGACGACAGTCGCACCCACTAATATTAGCGCTCCAACTTCAACCAGCGTCAACAGCCAAACAATGGTTCCGCCAAGCGCTGTTAAGGGAAATAGAAGAAGGTCTTCTGGCAGACAACCAATGTCTTATGCATAAAAAAGGGGGATCACAACGATCCCCCCGAATGCCTTACTAAACTATTTCTAGTCTTCTTCAGCAAGTTTCTCAAAGAACGATAAACTATCATCCTCAGCGTCTGCTTGAATAGGGGCAGCCGCTACCGGAGCCGGTGCCGCCTGTGCGACTGGCGCTGGTTTCTCGAACGGGATAGTATCCGTCCCATCATCCATTGCTGAACTAATTTGCGGAGCTGACGACCCCAGACCCAGAACACGATTCAACTTTGCTTGTAGTTCGGCATAAGTCTTAAAGTTCTTTGGATCAAGAAACTCTTGTAGTGAATATAATCCTTCATAACACTTCTCTAGAGCCTCGTCATCGCCGCCGAGCAGTTCGCTGGCTGAATCAAACTCAGACTTATCATAGTTGCGATAACCGTCAACCTGACGAATCTTCAGTTTGAAGTCAGCGCCTTGCCAGAAATCAAATGGGTTGATCGCTTCTTCATCTTCAAACGCCGGATTCATCGCTTCGTTCAACTTATCAAAGATCTTCTTGCCGTACTGGTACAGGTATACTTTACCTTCACGAGACGGATTAGCTGGATCCTTAATAACCATAATGTTAGATGTATACTTGAGTCGACGCTTCTGCTGACGAGCTTGGTCTTTACCAGCATCAGTACCATTGTTCCACAGAGTGCTATTGTACTCAGATAATGGATCCTTTTGGTTGATGGTGGTCAGAGAGTTCTCGATATACCAGCCGCCTTTACCTTGGAAGCCGTGATCAAATAAGCGAACCCATGGGAGGTCTTCGCCTTTTGGCTCTGGTAGGAAACGGATGACAGCAAAGCCATTGCCGGCTTTATCGACTTCTGGTTTCCAGTAACGATCGTCGCCGCTTGGCTTACCGCCAGTGCTGATTTTATTACCTTCGGATACGAGTTTACTGAGGGAGTTACTGCGGTTTTTCTTTAATGATGCAAATGACATTTTTATTTCCTTTCTGTATAGTTTGTATTTTGTTTATTCACAATATATCATAGTATAGAATTAATATTGATACTGCTAGTATATACTTCTTTTGAGGAGAAGTCAACCTTTATTACTGATTTATTTATAATGTTTCAATACGATAGTTTTGAGCTTACTGCTATCTGTGGGAGAGAACGCATCAAGAAACGGCGTATACTTCTTCATCATGTAAAGCATGTCGTTCAATATCATATCGTCGTATTTTTCCCACAACTTTGAGTAGCCAACCAGCTTGTTCAATAACACCATTGTCTCAATAGTAATCCTACCTTGAGCAAAGTGTCTGTAGATAACCGGATGTCTACCATCGACCGACTTAAACAGTTGATCGAAATCTTCTTCAATGTCAAGAAGGTATCCAACATCTTCGGAGAACTTGTACGATAATGATTCGACGCGCTTCCTCCAGTTGGTGTGTACATCATTTGATGCTGGACCCATCATGTCGCCGATCCATTTGTTAGATACGCTTGCCTTGTTTACATAGTTGGAGACCAAAAGTTTCATGAACTCATCTCGCTTAAACCGCTTAGATGCTTTCTCGAAAAAATACTTGTCTCGTCTTACTTGATACGAATTCTCTTTGGCATTTGTTTTTCCGTTGTATCTGAAGAAATCATAGGAGTCCCTCAGAAAATGTTGACTCACCGCAAGATACGTCTTGTAGCATTCAAAGCCTGTCATCATTTCTTCATCTATCTCCATAGTTAAATTGGCAACCTTGCGCCTTTGGTTAGAAAGTTCAAGTCTTGTGCTTCAACTTCCATCTTTCCTTTTATCACTGTATTGAGAAGTTTTGCGGCAACTTCAATTTCCATCTCGTTCTTCTCGCACCACCAACAGACTGCATCAATGTGGCTTATCCTTTTTTCAATCACTACGTTCTCAATAATATTAGAGAACTTTGCTGTCGTCATAACTTCAACCATCTATTACTCCCAGCGATAAAAGATATGATCTTCTATCTCAATTATTTTTCGTTTTGTTTCAGCCCAATCAGGCATAACGTAGTCTGCGTGATAATGAGTTGAACCTTCTGTTATATCTATTATACTACGGCTGTTCAAAAAAGTCAAGACAAGATTTTTAATTTCACCATAAGTCTTCCAGTCATGAATCGTATCCGGCTTTCCGTCACAATACCAGCTGAAGTGGCACTTGTGTTTCAATGGAATCAACTCGCCGGTGCGCCATGATCTTGTGGTCAAACCTTGAGTCACTACGCCGCGAACAGTATCGGGGAAACGCTTATCCTCAACACGATTCAAAGTCACCATCGCTACCGCCAACTGACCAGCCACGCCTTGATTCCTTGCTTCAAAATAAATGTTCTTGGCGAGCCAAGTCGCATCAGTTTCAAATGAATCAGCAGAAGCGCCAGCCGCCAAAGTGCCACAAAGGGCAATTACATAATAACCAAATTTAATCATCACCAAGTATCCTGTCCTGTCATTTCAATCCAATAGTATGCTTCCTCAAAATTCTCAAAGAAGCGCAGCTCGGTAGTATCCAAGTCTGGCTGTATTGCGAGTACCATTACTTGCTCGCCGTATCTAGACATCTTGTACCACCACATACCCTTCTCAAACATATCATAAGATATAAATTGATTAGGGTCTTTCGCATCCCATTTATTCAAAGTGATTCCTTGTATATTTTGATTGTATCAATGAATGTATGAATGTAATTGTCACGCTTCTCAACAAACACCTGAGCGTCTGTCTCACCTTCAACGCCAACTACAATCACGATCTGGTCAATGGGAACCCCAGTCAACTCTTCAAACATAACAGCATATCCTGCCGCTTGCTGAAAGTAGTTACCGATCCATTCTTTCTTCTTCAACTTACCGGATGTCTTATAATCAATAATAGACAATCGACCGTCAAAATCACCGACACAATCGACCCGACCAGCAACACCAAGGTAGTCAGAATACAGTGGACATTCCTGGGCGCGAACCAGCCCCAACCGTTTGTCCAGAACTTTCTTAATTGAAAGGAACATAGCACGCTCATGTGGAAGGAAAGGTTTCATGTCCAATTCATTATTGACATAATCCTCACACATCTGGTGAACGTTAGTTCCACGACGAGCAGCCTGAGTAGAAATACGATTGGCTTCGTCCTCACCAACACGCCTTCTCCATTCGGCTATCCCTTCTTTTGACAGAACGCCAAGAACGGTAGTGATACTAGGATACCAACCTTTCGGAGTATCATAGAACCTACCGTTCTCGCGTTGTTGTGTATCTAATTCTTTAAACTCAATCGGTTCATGTTTAAACATATATCTCAAATTCTCATAATGAAGGCGTATTATACTATACTTTTACAACAATGTAAAGCATTATTTTAATTTATTTTAGCTATAGATCCCCATTCCATAACATGTTTCGATATACTCTCGAACGAAATCAGAACGAACAATATCAGCTGGTTTGAAGTCAAAGCAATCAAATGAATCCATCTTGTTCAATACAGATAAGAACTGAGCAATGCCCGACTCCTGATTGAAACGTTCCGATGTCAGGTCATCCTGCTTACCATCACCGGAGAAAACGATTCTTGAATTCTCGCCTATTCTTGTGATCACAGTATTGAGCTCACCCCATGAAAGGTTCTGAAACTCATCGACCAGTACAATAGAATCATCCCAAGTGCTACCTCGGATAAATGACGTGGTAACAAACTGCACTGTGCCCTTCTGCTTCAGTATCTCATATGCATCGCCTCGATTAAAAAGCTCCGCAAAGATAGCTCGATATGGTTCTTCGTAAACCTTTGATTTTTCTTGAATAGATCCTGGGAGGAATCCCATATCTCTTGAGGGTACGACACTACGAACAATAATCAATTGCTGCTTGCCGTCTACCTTTTCCATTATATCCCGTATAGCAAGGAATGCTGATAGGAATGTTTTGCCTGTACCAGCACATCCATGGAGTACTGTGTTTTGACCGCTATTGTAAGATCTGAATACGTCTCGCTGCGTATTGGTGAGTGGTTGAATTTCATTTAGCAGCAAGCCGGACTGCTGAGTTCTGCGATTGCTTTTTCTATCTTTTTTCTTTTGCCTTTTATCAATATAATAATCAAACTCAGTAATATTGGTGTTCCCTGCAAAAGTGGATGACATAGCGTCTCCTTAGTTATGGTTATGGGTTTAATCGAAATCCATATTATACTTCGCCTGACGAAATCCATGCTTCTCTGCAATCTCGTTGACTTTCGCTTGCTTGACAGTACGACCGCCAACCTGATCTGCTAGGTGCGAATTTTGGTGGGCACCAGCAATACGAGATAGATTTTCTTTCCATCCGCTATCTTGCTTCTCCCCTGAATTAACGCCGGACACCAGACCTGGTGCCTTTAGAATAACTTGCTTGACTTCTGGATTGTTTTCCAAAAACTTCTCTCTATTAGAAATAGACAGCATGAGTGAGAACTGTTCACCTGTCTCTTTATTTTCAAAATCGTAAAATGGCATTGTATACTCTTATTTATTATGCTAGTACATTGAACCATGACGGCATGGGGCGCTTGCTCCAGGTCATGGTAAATCTTTTTTGTTTGGTTTCATAGAACCGCTGATAACTCTCGATCGCATCTTCAAGCATACATTCAGGGTTACTGCCCATTGCCAGCTTAAACGGAGTACGATCTATGTTGGGTATATTCTTGGGGATAGCTTGAAGAACATGGCGTAACTTGGTATCACTGGCATGAACCTTACCATACCGATAAGTGTATTCATCACACAAGGCTATAAAGTGTTTATAGTGCCAGCTATAATTCGCACTTGACTCCATGGTCCATACTGTACAAGGATGACCCATATGAACAGCCTTGTATAAAGAACCTTCCCTAGCATCGGGCAACTCCCAATACTTACTCATGGTCTTACCTGACTTTGACCTGCGCTTATCCATAACTCCATCTAGCATACGGTGAGCGGTGGACAGCATCTGGGCTGACTCAACAATCATCTTTACCACATGCTTGTCACATTGCTCTTTGGCAGCTATTACCGGATCGTCATTCAATATAAAGATATTCATAATGTAACCCCCGCATCAATTAGTATCAAATAAGACTCAACCTCATCCATATAGTATAACTCAACCTCTTCTTTAGATACATCATAGAAGTGGGAAACGAAATCTATTGCTTTACTATAAGAGTCTTTCATAACGCCTATTATACCTTATTGCGATTCGCATGTAAAGAAGTTTTTTAAGCCTGTCGATTTTTTATGGTCGACTATGCCATGGCTCACGGGGATGCCCCTTAGTATCATCATCACTATCAGATGCTGGCGCTTCCTTCTTCTTCTTCTTTCCGAAGATCGCATCGTAGTTATCTTCGTATTTCTTTTTGTCGGTGGGGCGTGCTGCCGATCCCTTGCCACCGTGCCATCGGTTACTACTACTCATACTATTCTCCTCCCCATACTTGGGGTGCTGTTCTTTTTATCTTTCTCATCACTCTCTCCGACTTTACGACCAGCTGTCCCATTCACCAAACAATCCAGGCGCTTCTTCTGAGGCTTTTAACATAATATATTCGCCAGGATAATGCTTTAGACATCGACCTGCTTCTTTTCTTACTGCACTTGGTACTCTTGGAGTTTTCTTTGGATCCAGTAGGTCCAATAGAAACTGCCTAGTATTATTTACAGCATACCTTCTTTCATTCGGCATCGTCACGAGCAACACTCCCATACTTATCAATAAATATTTTAAGTGTTCGATTATCATCCTGTAGACTATATCGAACATCTTCGTTTTCATGTAAGTAATGAACATACGCACGACCTGTTTGGTCTAT
>Ga0115572_10000221_pt1 | contig 48659 bp, 49 predicted proteins | sample COGITO_mtgs_1206_FD_88681 | JGI IMG/M metagenome (GOLD analysis project Ga0115572, IMG submission 88681) | Pelagic marine microbial communities from North Sea - COGITO_mtgs_120607 | ecosystem: Environmental > Aquatic > Marine > Epipelagic | place: Germany:Helgoland, sampling site Kabeltonne... | reverse complement strand
GGATTATTATGAGGCAGACGGACTAATGGCATGCGAAACATGCTGCCGAATGGTAATGAAAGGCGACACAACCATTCGGGCGGTTTACACTGTATACGAGAAACCAGTGGGTGGTGGCGTGTTTCTTTTTGAACATCACTGTGAAGACTGTGGAGAGATCTTCAGGATCAAGCACAATGTTTAGTTACAAAGAACAGGTCAGTGTTATCCAAAAGATCAGGCTGGCTGAAGGTGAACACAAAACACTTACCTGTCCCTTTTGTGGGGGCAGGATAGATCAGGAAACAGAAAAATGACTATGCATCTTGTGCGAGGGATGAGTTCCCTTAATACTAAAAAACGTAAAATTAAAAATAAAAGCAAACGGTTACAAGCTGCGGAGGCTGAACACGAGGCGTTTCTAGCACGCGTAGGGTATACTGGTAAGAAACAAGATTACCGTTATGAGCTACCCAATTATAATACAGGACCTCGAGTAACATCAGATCGTGTTGCTGGTAATGGCTCTATGAAAGAGCAAATGAAATACACTGGCAATGAAATTGCGGGTATTGTAACCACTCATAAATCCAACCTTATGCCAGTTCGTAAGGACAATAAAAAGGCAATGGTTGATGCAGCGCAAATGCGGAGATCCTAATGTGGAATATTATTCAGCTTCTTGTTTACGGTCACGTTCATCGGTGGCATATCATTCAAACTGACATCGTTAAACTTCCGAGTAAAAAGCTATCACGTAAATATACTATGCAATGTAAAATGTGTGGTAATATCAAAACCAAGATCGCCAAATGATGGTATAAATAATCCTATTACTATGGGGTTATTATGTGGCATTATAATGGAAAAGAATTCACAAGTGAAGACATTGGTGAATATATTGGGTTTGTGTATATAATCACAGATAATTCTAACGATAAAAAATATATCGGTAAAAAGCTTTTCAAATCAAAAAGAAGACTTAAACCTTTAAAAGGTAAAACTCGACGCCGCACAAAAGTTGTTGAGTCAGATTGGCAAAAATATTATGGTTCTTCTGAAGAAGTCAAACTTGTGGTTGAAGAAAAAGGCCCAGATAACTTTTACCGAGAAATAATACACCTTTGTGATAAGAAAGGTGAAATGGGCTATCTTGAACTTTATGAACAGATTACTCGTCACGCGTTATTGGACGACTCATATTATAACGGCATATGCCAAGCTAAAATCCATAGAAGCCACGTTAAGGGATTAAAATGGCTCATGGATGATAGTAATGGTTGACATTTATATTAGAATAGATTATATTAATCTAGAATCAGTTAATGGAGAATGTCATGATTATCAAAAAAACAAGTGCCTTTTCAGGAATTGTCCGCACAAAGGATATCCCTATGGATCCTAAAGACTTTGCTCAATACGAAGCTGGGTACGGAAGTATGGATGACTTGCTTCCTTATTTGTCAATTGAAGATCGCGAATTTATTTTGTCAGGCATGACTCCTCAAGAATGGAAAAACGCCTTTTCCGAAGAAATCTTAAATATTGTGGAGGACCAATTTGCATGATCATTTTATTTAATGGTCCTCCTCTTTCAGGAAAAGACGCAGCTGCTGATTATTTCAAAAAACAAAAAGGTTGGAAACACCTTTCTTTTAAATACCAACTGTATAAAGAAACTGCAAAATACTTTGGAGTTAAATATGAGTGGTTCATGGAACGTTATGATGATCGTTCTGTAAAAGAAGTTCCTCATATGGATCTTGGTCATATGTCTTGTCGTGAGGCAATGATTTATGTTTCAGAAAAAGTAATTAAACCTAAACGCGGCCTAGATTATTTTGGTCTGCAAGTTGCTAACGAAATTGATCTAAAACGAAATTATGCAATTTCTGATGGCGGATTCGTTGATGAACTTATTCCTGTTATAAATAGAGTTGGATCCAATAATTTCGTATTAGTGCAGCTTACACGTGAAGGCTGCGATTATTCTACGGACTCTAGGCGTTATTTTGATGGTAACGTTATTCAAGAGTTCACTAACGAAAAACAGACCGCAATCAATAAAAAATATGTATTGCCTCATAAGTTTGAAGTTGACACTTACAGAATCCATAACAATGGAAATCTTGAAGACCTTCATAATGTATTAGAGGCGATATACCAAAAGGAAGGCAATCGTGGACAAATCAAAAAAGAAACCGGAGACTCAACATTTTTTAAAGAGTGTGTTTAATGAAAATCCGTATGATATTGAAACATTTTTCCAAGGTCTTGAAATTATGGCTGACAATGGAAAAGAGTTATTCTTTATAGATAGGATTATATCAAAGATAAGAAAAGATCCTAATATTGATTTAGCTACAGCCGTTTTTGAAATATTAAGAGATTACGAAGCAGTGAAGTTAGTATTTAAATAACATATATAAAGTGAGATAAATTATGACAAATAGTGAAATGAAAGATAGCCTGCATCAAGGCATATGTAAAGTTGTTTTTACAAAAAAGAATGGTGATGAACGCATCATGCATTGCACACTTCAAGAATCAATGTTACCAGAACAAGTTGATGTTGAAGAATTAATCCAAAAAAAGAAACCAAATCCTGATGTTCTCGCAGTGTGGGATGTTGAAGCTAAAGGCTGGCGTTCATTCCGTTGGGATACAATTAAAGATTTTAGCACGGAGTTTAATTTATGAGCTGTATTTACAAAGGTAACGTTATTGAAACAGAGCAGTCTAAAAATTCAATAGGCGGAACTGAAATGATGCGTAAGCGCGTTATTGATAATGTATCAAACGATGTATTGCAAAATTTTGCTATTCATTTTTCTCGTCCACGTGAAATGTACACTGATGTAAAAAACATTATGTATTGCCATGACTTAGCTGAAGATCCTGAAAATAAAGTTCTCCAAAACGGAGGTTGGGAAAACTTTGACCATTTTGTTTTTGTAACAGCATGGCAACGAGATATGTATATTGCATACTATAACATTCCGTACTCAATGTGTTCAGTAATTCCTAACGCGGTTGAAAAACCTTATAACCCAAATCTCGATAAAGATGCAAATGAAATCCGTTTGATTTATCACACTACTCCACATCGCGGTCTTGAACTTTTGTATCCAATCGTAGATGCGTTGTCTAAAGATTATAAAAATATTCATCTTGATGTTTATTCTTCTTTTGCAATTTATGGCTGGGTTGAAAGAGACGATCCTTACGTTGATTTGTTTACGAAAATCCATGCTCATCCTAATATGACATATCATGGCTCAGTTCCTAATGAAAGAGTATTAGCCGCGTTGGATAAAGCTCACATATTCTTATATCCAAATATTTGGAAAGAAACATCTTGTATCGCGTTGATTGAAGCAATTAAAAGTGGCGTACTTTGTATTCATCCAAATTACGGTGGACTATCTGAAACCGCAGCCAACGCAACAATTACATATGATTGGCATGAGGATCCTAACGTACATGCTAATCGTGCATTTTCAGTTGTAAAGCAAGTATTGGATATTCAAAAATCTGATCCAAACTTCATTCCAAAGTTTACAACATCAGATCGCTTCAATTTAGCACGGAACAGTATAAATAGTTTTACAAATAGTTGGAACAGATTATTGCAAGATTTAAATAGCGCTGGAAACGGATAATGTCTAATGTCATAGAATTTCCTGTAAAGGACAAAGTTAACGCGTCAGCAAAGACACGTGAAGAACTACAGCAAGTTCTTATTGATTACAAAGAAGAAATAGCCGAAGAAGCTTCTGAATACTTATGGAGAAATCTTCTTGGCGAAATGTCACGTATGGGATGCGATTTTGATAAAGAAATCAAAACGCATTTTCCATCTATGGTGTTAGTACTTGAAGCAATTAGGTCCTTACATTTACAGGCTCATGGTGTTCATCATCCATTGCAAGAGTTTGCTTCAGAATTTGTTGATATTGAAGAAATAGAAAATTTTGAGGCAGAAGCTAAAAAAATGGTTGACATTGAAGAAGATTTAGATTAGTATAGTAATTATTAAATAAAATTGAAACAGAGAAAACAAAATGGCTATACTAGTTGACTACAATCAAGTTATTCTTGCTTCGCTATTCGCAAGCATTGGTAACCACCACAACGTGGACATTGACGAAAATCTTATTCGTCATATGTTCCTAAATTCAATACGAGCTAATCGTAAAAAGTTCACCGAAGATTACGGAGAAATCGTAATATGCGCTGATGGCAAAAATACATGGCGCCGTGAACTATATCCATATTACAAAGCTAATCGTAAAAAGTCTCGTGATGAGTCTGAACTCGATTGGACTCATTTGTTTGGTATTATGAATACTATCCGCGATGAGCTAAAGGAGTTCTTTCCTTACAAAGTTATTCATATGGATCATCTTGAAGCTGATGATATCATTGGTACCATCATCCACGAGAATGGCACCGTCCTAAATGGCGGAGCTGAACAATTTCTTGTTCTATCTGGAGACAAGGACTACATACAGTTACATACTTACGCTAATGTAGATCAGTTTGACCCAGTTCGTAAACGTTGGATCCGCAATGATAATCCTGAGCAATATTTAATTGAGCATGTCTTAAAAGGCGACACTGGTGATGGTGTTCCGAATATTCTTTCACCAGACAATTGCTTGGCAGTTGGTCAACGTCAAAAGCCAATGACTAAAAAGCGCATAGAGCAATTCCGCGCTGGCACAGATGGAATGGATGAAGAAACATTACGCCGTTATCATCGCAACAAGACAATGATTGACTTGTCTCAGATTCCTACAAATTATCAAACGGCAATTCTTGAAGAGTATAACATAGACAAAGATGTTGGACGGTCTCAACTGTTTAACTTCTTTGTTAACCGAAAACTCAAAAACCTAATTTCAGATATACAGGATTTTTAAATGGCAGTTAGAAGATCAATTTCAGAAATCATAAATAAAGCAATAGAAATACCAGTTAAGAAGGATAAAGTGGCATGGCTTCAAGAAAACGAAAGTCAGCCACTAAAAACCATTCTTAAACTTTGGTATGATGAAACTGTCGAGTTTTTAATTCCCGATACAGCTCCGCCTTGGAAAAAGAATGAATATGAGGATGAAGCTAAAAGTTTGTTATATCACGAAGCTCGTCGCCTTAAGATTTTTATCAAAGGCGGAGGTTATGATAATTTAAACCAAATTAAGCGTGAAAGTTTATTCATTAGTTTATTAGAAGATGTTGATAATGATGACGCTGAAATGTTGTGTAAAATGATTACTAGAAAATCACCAAAAGGATTGTCTTTAAAGACAGTCATGACAGCGTTTCCTGACTTAATAGAAATTAAAGAGAAAGTATCATAGGAAAGACCAATGGCTAAAAGTTTTAAAGAGTTCCGTGAAGATTGGGAACACGACGAATGGGGTCACAACGAAGAACGGAGCGTACGCAGTAAGGAAAAGCGTATGAAAAACCGGCGTGATAAAAAGAAACTAAAACGGCAAGAAAGAAATTCCCATCTTGATACTGAAGAGCAAAAAAGATAATTCTTTTTCATATTAACTATTGACATTTGAGTACAAATAGGTTATATTGATTCTATAAGGTAAAACAAAAGGAATCAATCTTATGGGTACTTCATCAATGATCGCAAACTACAACGAAGACGGCACAGTTACTGCAACATATTGTCACTATGACGGATATCTTGCTTATAACGGCCGTCTTCTTTTTGAAGCCTATAACACACCTGAGAAAGCAAAAGCTGTTGCTAATGCTGGATATATCTCAGGTTTAAAAGAAGACCTACAAACATCTTTAGATGAGTCGGTCCATACAAATCAATCCCCTGTTACATATAATTCTGTTGAAGATTACTTAGCTGAAGGTCGTGAGTTTGCCTGCGCTGATTATCTTTACCTCTTTGACGGCGATGCATGGTTTTTCGCTCCAACTAACGGTCCAAGCGGCACTTGGTTAATGGAAGAAGTTGAAATGAATTTAAATGAGGTAATTGCATAATAACTATTGACATTTGCTCGCGAATCAGATAGATTGTATATATCAAAACAAGGAAAATGAAAATGAAAAAGTTAAACCAAACAACACTGAAAACAATCCGTAACGCTGACAAGGATACACTTGACGCAATTATCACGGAAGTCAAAAATCGTCAACGTCAAATGCAACGTGAAATCGGAAACGCATTTAACGTCGGAGATAAAGTTTGGTTTGACGCAAATCGCCGTGGTCGTATTGAAGGTCTGATTTCAAAAATCAATCAGAAGACTATCGTCGTTAAAACTCCTACCGTAACTTGGAAAGTTACACCATCACTATTAAAGAAAGTAGCCTAATATGTATAACCGTTCTAATGAAACCATTGCCGATAAAGTCATCCTAGTTGACGTTGACGGAGTACTCCTTGATTGGGAATACGCATTCACAGGTTGGATGGAACGCCATGATTATCAAATCCAAGAAGGCATGGAAGATCAATATGATATGACTCTTCGCTATGGCTTACGAGTTGAAGATAAAGAACGGATTGTTCGTATGTTTAACGAGTCTGCTTGGATCCGTAAACTTCCACCTTTGCGTGACGCAATTAAGTATGTCCGGAAACTCCACGAGGAACACGGATATGTTTTCCGAGTAATCAGTTCACTGAGTACTTGCTATTATTCTCAACATCTTCGGACTAAAAACTTGATTGAAATGTTTGGTCCTAGTGTATTTGAAAACTTTACTTATCTTGACACTGGTGCTGACAAAGATGATGCTCTTGCACCATACGCTGGAACTGGTTGTTATTGGGTTGAAGACAAACCCAAAAATGCAGACCTTGGCACTGAACTTGGTTTGGAAGCAATCCTAATTAATCACCATCATAATGAAAATTCTGATATTAATTCTTTAACCACTCGTGTAAATAATTGGAAAGAAATTTATGAATTAATCGCCGGATGACTGTTTTGCATTATAAATAGTTTTACAATTGGTAAATTGGTACACTATGAATTATTTGAAAAAGAGGAGACTTGATGCCAACCTATACGTTTGAAGATACAAACACTGGTACTGTATTTGATAAAATTATGAAGATCTCAGAGCGAGATCTCTACCTCAAAGAAAACCCTAATATAACTCAAAGAATTGGAAGGCCACCAGCTATTGGTGACTCAGTACGTCTTGGTCTTAAAAAGCCTGACGCTGGGTTTCGTGATGTTTTAAGCAACGTAAAAAAGCACCATCCAAGTTCAATTAAAAAAGGTGGAGCTCAAAATAAAATAAACACGTGGTAATAAACCACTAGGAGGTTTCATGGCTAAACAGCGCAGACTATCCCGGAAAGAAAAAAGAAGAGCAGAAAGAGATCAGGAACATATGATGCGTGTTTTAAACACTAAGTTTTCAATGCGACAAATAAAACCATTAACACCATCTCAATCTGATTTATTTGACTCTTATCAACAAGGATTTAATCTAGCAGCCATCGGAACGGCAGGTACAGGAAAAACAATGTGTGCTACATATTTGGCACTCAATGATGTACTACAGAAAGGAGAATATGAAAAGGTCGTCATAATTAGATCTGCAGTTCAGACAAGAGAGCAAGGTTTTATGCCAGGTTCTCAGGCACAGAAAGAGGCAGTGTTCGAAGCACCGTACACTGATATCACAAACGATCTATTTGGAAGAAAGGATGCTTATCAAATTTTAAAAACAAAAGGTATGATAGAGTTCAAAACATCATCATTTGTAAGAGGACTCACGTTTGACAACGCAATCATTATCGTAGATGAATGCCAGTCAATGACTTACCACGAACTTGATAGCATTATTACTCGAGTCGGCGAATCATCAAAGATTATTTTCTGTGGTGATACAAAGCAAGACGATCTTCAGCAATCTCGAAACAGAGCAGATATTACAGGCTTACATGACTTTATAAAAGTTTTAAGCGCCATTCCATCTTTTGACGTAGTAAGATTTGGAGTGGAAGATATTGTTCGGTCAGGATTAGTTAAAGAATATATAATCGCAAAAGAAAAACTTTTAGAGGCTGCATAAAATGCCAGAAGCTGCACGCGGAGATTCAGTAGATACTGTGGATACAGTACATCCTGCAACAGGAGACGCAGATACAGATGATAGTTCATTCTGTGACGTAGATCCTATTGTCACTTCAACCAACGAGTGCAGCGAAAAAGTTTTTGCAATGGGAACAGGTGTTGTCCGCGGAAACAACAAAGTTACTGCTCATCCAATAGGCGGCACCTGTTCTACTCATACTCCGATTTTTAACTCAGGTTCAACTAAAGTAAAAATTGAAGGAAAGAAAGCTGGGCGGAAAGGTGATACCTATCTGTGCGGCGCAAAAATAACATCAGGAGCGTCTAAAGTAATTATAGGCGGCTAATTTATATTATGTTTAATCATGTTGAGCACGGCGTGGTGCTTCCCAAATTAACACGCGAAACCACTAAAAGTGGTAGAAAATACTTTACACCGGAAGGTAATGCATATCCGTCAATCACAACGGTTCTCGGTGTATTGAATAAAGAAGGCATTCTTGCATGGCGACAAAGAGTCGGCGAAGCAGAAGCCAACAGAATATCACAACAAGCTGCAACTCGTGGTACTGCGGTCCACAAACTTGCAGAAGATTATTTAGACAATAAAGAGGATTGGAATAAAGGTGCAATGCCTTCAAATCTCCAGTCCTTTAATGATTTGAAATCTATACTTGACCAACGATTAAATAATGTTTGGTTTCAGGAAGAGTTCTTATATTCTGATAGACTAAAATGCGCAGGACAGGTTGACTGTATTGCTGAGTTTGACGGTCAGCTTTCTATTGTTGATTTTAAAACATCAAGGAAACCAAAAAAAGAAGAATGGATTACCAATTATTTTATTCAGGCATCTTTTTACGCAGCAGCATTTTATGAACGAACGTCCATACCGATTAAGCAAGGTGTAATCTTGATAACTGTAGACGGTTCAGAACCACAAATCTTTAAAGTCAACACTTATGATTATTTAGAGCATTTCATTGCAGTACGAAAAAAGTACAAAGAAATGAAAGAACACCATTGACATTCATTATGAAATAGATTATATTGATTCTATAAATAAGGAGAATCACTATGACTAAGTTTGATAGAAAAAAGTTTACCTACCACGGCGGATATCTTGAGTACACAGGTACTTACGAAGGTCAGCCAACATGGGATCAAGTTGCTCCTAACTGTCATCCTTCGCGCGTAGGTATGCCAAAAGAATTGTTTATCGCTCGCTTTAAGTATAGCGGTGGACCTGTTAAAATGGGTGCTTTCAAAAAGTTCCTTATTAATAACTTCACAGTTGAAGAATATGTTGAAGCTCGTAAAGACGAAGGTATTGACGGTGCTCCGCTTCGTATCTTGCAAAACAAAGGATTTGCTATATGAATATATTTGTGTTATCTGAAGAGCCGCGAGAAGCGGCTCAGATGGTCTGCGACAAACACTGCAGTAAGATGATTATTGAGTCTGGACAAATGCTGTCCACGGCTCATCGTATGCTTGACGGTTACATGGAAAAACGTCCTTCAAAGTCAGGTAAGGTTATGGTCAAGTACTATGTTCATCCTAACAGTAACCTAGAAAATACCTTATATAAAGCAGTTCACCACCATCATCCATGCACAATTTGGTCTATGAAATCAAAGGCCAATTATCTATGGCATTATGAGCACTTTCTCGGGCTTGTAGATGAGTTTCTAGTAAGATACAAAAAGCTTCATATGACTGCAAATAAGTTGACTGAAGTACTTGCTCAGCCACCCGAAAATATACCAGATGTAGGTTTGACAGAATTTCCTCAAGCAATGAATAACTTTCCATTGTGTAAAGTTGCAGGCGATCCAGTTGCGGCATATCGTAAATACTATCATATGACTAAAGACTTTGCCGTATGGAATAAAGGCCGTGAAGCTCCTTATTGGTGGCAAGGTTTTCAAGGATATCCAGCTTGAGATATGTAATCATTGACGAAGAAATGGGAGTATTCCTTGGTACTCATCGTATGCCCGTTCCTGGCGGAAATGGTATACTGAGTATCATGAGAATATTTTCAAAAAATGATATGTTCGGTATCAGCAGGGCATATTCTTTTGATACAAAAAGAGAAGCATTTAAATATATGCAAGCCTTTTTAATTGAGGATTATCCTTTATGCAAAGTTGCAGAAATACATTCTGACGGTCAATATGTTGATGTAGTGGATCTGATTAAATCTGGATTCACTCAATACACTCATGATATGATTGACGCTTTACCAATGCATAACGAAACAATCCACTAAAATAATTTAATTTGTTTTCATTTTATTGTTGACATTCTATATAGAATCAGTTATATTATTAATATAACAAATGAAAAGGAATCAGACAATGACAACTCAAGCTCAAAAATTTTGGACGGAAACACCTCTTACAAACGTAGCTAAATTGGTTGCCGTGTATCGTGAGTACGCTAAAGATAGTGGCGATCTTTCTGATATGTATAACGAAGATGCTGACGATTTTCACAAAGCTATCAGCTTGTTCCGTCAATCAGATTCCGAAACGCTTGCAAACCATGTTCAATTTATGGATACATCACCTCGTGAGGCATTGGTTTTGGCTTTTGCTAAAGACTGTGATAACGAGTTTGTTAAGTCTTACCTTGGTTATGAATTAGCTTAATTAACAGTTGACATTATAATGGAATCAGTATATACTAGTTATATACAAAATGAAAAGGAAAATATACTATGGCACATGAATTAGAAATGATTAACGGTCAAGCTCAAATGGCGTACCGTGAAAGTCAAGGTCTACCTTGGCATGGTTTAGGTGTTCCTGTTGGCGATGATATGTCGCCGCAGCAAATGATGGAAGCAGCAGGCCTTGACTGGTCAGTTGAAAAAGTCAACACATTCATCAATTATAACGGTGAGCAAAAAGAAACTGGTCAACAAGCGTTGGTCCGTTCATCAGATGGAAAAATCCTTACACAAGTTGGAACTGGTTGGAACCCAGTACAAAACTCTGAAGCATTTGAGTTTTTTAACGACTTTGTTTCAAACGGTGATATGGCTATGGATACAGCCGGTTCGTTGAAAGATGGCCGTTTGGTTTGGGCTCTTGCCGATGTCCGTGATGGCTTTGAGCTTTTCGGTGGTGATGCCGTTAAAGGCTACCTTTTGTTTTCTAATCCACATGTTTACGGAAAAAGCATTGACATCAAGTTCGTAATGGAACGTGTTGTATGCAATAACACATTGGCTGTAGCTCTTAACGAAAAGAACCAACCATCTGTGCGTGTAAATCACCGTTCAGTGTTTGATCCTGAAAGTGTTAAAGAAATTCTTGGTTTATCTCACAACAAAGTTGAAAAGTTTAAAGAAGCCGCCGAGTTTCTTGGTTCTAAAAACTATGACAAAGAAGTACTTAACCGGTTTATGGCAAAGATCTTTGGAGAGTCGACTCGCGAAGACCGTGATTTGTCGCGAACAGCTGAACGTGCTGTTGAAGTTGTTGAAAACCAACCAGGAGATAACTTCCGTCCTGGCACTTGGTGGAACGCGTATAATGCAGTTACCTATATGGCTGACCATGAACTAGGTCGTTCTGCAGATACACGTATGGCATCTGCTTGGTTCGGAACAAACGCAAAGCGCAAAGTTGATGCGTTAGATCTTGCATTGGAGATGGCTAATGCTTCGTAAATTTCATAACCATATGAAAAATCTAAAACCTGCTGAAATAGTCCTTTATGGGCTATTTCTAGGTCTAGTAGCAATTTGGCTTGATATGAACTTTATCCCAGGTGGTATATATTAAATGCTTTATCTTTATGGAATTATATTAACTCACATCATAGGTGGCGCTGGATATTTTTATACGCACGGTAACGAATACTTTTTAATTCCAGGAGCTGTATTAATTTTTTATAATATGTATCAGTTTGGAAAGATTTCAACGTTAATGTTGAGTCCTAATTGGACCATTGAGTTAGCGTTTGACGAAGAGTCAACATGGAGAGAAAAGCTTTTGGTACAAGGCTCAGCTTTAATTACACTTGCGTATCTTTATAAAGCAGGCTATTTCTTTATGGTTGGATTTATGTCATTTTATTCAATTATTGTATTTACTGCGCTGCTTATTACTATATCTAACATCGATATGTCAGAAGGAGACAATGAATGAAAATATTGATCTTTGGGTTGCCTGGGTCAGGTAAAACTTGGCTAGCAGAAAGACTACAAAAGCGTTTGAATTGCGCTTGGTTTAATGCCGATAAAATCCGTGAAATGGCAAACGATTGGGAATTCAGCGAAGCAGCGCGTTTACGTCAAGCTTATCGTATGAAAGGAATTGCCGATTACGAAAAAGAAATGAAACGAACTGTTATTTGCGATTTTGTCTGTCCACTTGAAGAAACTCGTGAAATCTTTGATGCTGACTATACAGTATGGATGGATACTATTAAAGAAGGGCGATTTGGAGATACAAACAAGATGTTTCAAAAACCAACTCAAGTAGATTATCATGTGACTAAATGGTTTGATAACACTGATGAAACTCTAGCTGATGCTGTAGAACGGCACGTAAGGTTACACGGAAATGTATGATAAACCGCAATTTGACTATAAAAAACCAACTACACAAATGTTAGGCCGATGGCAACCTTGGCATGACGGTCACACTGAACTGTTTAAACGTGCTCTTGCGGAAACAGGTCAAGTCGTTATTATGATACGTGACGTATTTAATTTTGAAGGAGATGCAGGCGCGGGGCGTACTGCAGCTCAAGATGATAATCCGTTTGGTATGATCCAAGTTGTTGAGAATATCGAAAATGGTTTAGCTGAACACGGATATCACAATGGATATGAATATATGATTTTGGAAGTACCTAACATTGTAGATATTAGTTATGGCCGTGGCGTAGGTTATACCTTTACAGAACACGATCTTGGTAAAGATATCCATGATATATCAGCAACTAAAATTCGTAAACAAATGCGTGAAGAAGGAAAACTTTAATGGAAAGCCCAGTCTTTGAAAAAGGCTACCCTGATTATGATGCTGTTAATCGTAATAATATGGGTGATTTGAAATTTACAACAGCAGGAGATTATTTAATGGCACAAGATACAGCAACAGTAACAGCAGATGAACTGCGCGCATTCATTGAGCGGATTGAGCGTTTGGAACAAGAAAAGAGAGATATCATGGACTCTATCAAGGAAGTTTATGCCGAAGCAAAAGGCAGTGGATATGAACCAAAGGTAATGCGTAAAATTGTCTCAATTCGTAAACGTAACCGTGATGATATTGATAATGAAAACGCAATCACTGAAATGTATATGGATGCTCTAGGAATGTAAATTCTGTTGAAAAGATATAAAAAAGGGGAGCTTTTCAGCTCCCCAATTAGTTTGTGGTAAGTTAACCTTACTTCTTGTTATTAGAACAAGTTGGATACAGTCACACGACGGTAGTAAACGTTTGAGTCTACAGTCAATGCGCCGTTGCCTTGTGAAGCGCCAGCTGAGAACGGGTTAGAGACCATGCCGTAGCGAGTCTTAAATCCGATTTTTGGCTGGAAGCTGTTTTCACCAACTGCGCGAACCATCTGCAATGGTACGTATGGGCAATAGAAGATACCAGCATCGAAAGATGAAGAACCTTTATAGCCTACAACCATGTAGTTAGCTCCGGCATATGGGTCGATGTATACTCTGTAACGACCGTTAAGAACACCGGCGAATGTGTTGCCTGTGTCGTCAACGTCAAGTGCATTGCTGTTCAATGCTGGAGTATAATCAAGAACACCTGCCATTTGCAATGCGGATGCAACATCGGAAGAACAGATAACCATGTTACCTTTACCACGACGTGTACCTTTTGCGATTGCGTTTGCTTCTTGTTCGATTTGGAACATCAGGCCTTTGAATTTTTCAACTGACCAACGACCATTTGCGTCAACGTCCAGATCAAAAGTGCCTGGAGTTGCTGTACCGGCTGCGCCGAGTACCGCGTTTGTGTAAATGGTACGAACCAATTCACGGTTAATTTCAACCAAGATTTCTGATTGCAGAATGTTAGCCAATTCTGTTTCAGCATCCAAACCGTGTACGGCTTTAAGATCCTGAGCAAGCTCAGCTGTGTATTCCGCTTTCAACTGGCGTGATTTCGCTGTTACGGAAACCTTCTCAATTGAGAATGCCATTTCGTTGAAGTTAGCATCTGATTCAGCATCTGCAGTAGCCATACCTGTACCAGTTGTAGTAACTGTTGAGTTAGCTGAACCCAATGCTTGTGCATGAGTACCTGTACCTGAGAAGTCTGTATCAGCTTCGTTATAAACTACTTCGTTAGCCGCAGCTTGCGTAGTATGTGTTGTACGCATTGCGAAGATCAAACCTGTTGGGCCTGTCATCGGCTGAACACCAGCGATGTCATATGCGATCAAGTTTGGCATTGCACGACGTACCAATGAAATTAGGATTGGGTCGTAACCTGCAGTTGGTCCAGTAGCAGTTGAATCTGCGCCGAAGCCACCTGTGCCTGCGTCGTTTACATGAGTTGCTTCAGACAAAAGCGAAGTCATGTTTGCACTCAGATCACCTTCAGATACTAGAGCTTTTTGAGTATTCTCTAGAACAGTTGCAGTGACCGATTTACGGTGCTGATCTTTAATGTTTGCAAAAGAGTCGTGCTCCAGAACTGGGCCCCACTTTTCTACAAGCGCTTGATAGTTTGACTGAGTCATATCTTTCTATCTCCTTGTTTATTGTTTGTTCGTCTAGGATTATTTATAAAGTTAAGGTTTTCAAATTATTTCTTCGCAAAAGCTGCGAGAAGAGCATTGATTGACGGATCTTCAGAAGCTGGTTTAGCAACAACTGTTTCCTCAGTCAAGATTTCTTCCTCGTCGTCTTGAGCTTCCTCTGCAACCACCGGTTTGGATTCTGCAAAGAATGATTCTTTAAGAGTATTTAGATTATCTGTATACTCATCAACGTTTTCGAAGTCAAGCTTTTCAGAAAGTACTTTCAGACGCTCAGCTTGTGTTAGCGTAAGTCCTTCAGTCATTTCGTTAAAAACTTTGTCAGCCTTCAGAGCCGCGATTTCTTTTGCAAGCGCAAGATTTTCATCAATACGTTTATTTGCATCGTCAGTCAGTTCTCCAACTTTCTCTTCAAGTCCCGCAACCACATCAACGACTTCGTCGTCTACTGCAATGTTGTGCTCAGTGAAAAGAACCTTAAGGCCGTCCATTAACGATTCTGCCATATCAACCTTGATACCGGATTCGATGGCAAGTTCGTTTTCTTTCATCCACTCTTCTACGACGTAGTCGAGATATGAATCAAGATTCTCAATAATTGTGTTTACAGTTGAGTCGACTGATTCTTGCATTTCTGCGTCAACTTTAGCTGCATATTCTTCTGTCATTGCTTCAGCTTTTTTCGTTGCCGATTCATTAACAGCTGCTTCAAAAACTAGAGTAACTTTATTTGTGAATTCCTCAGAAAGGTCCATTCCTTCAAACATTTTTGCAATTGATTCGTCGATAGAAATTACTTCTTCTTCAACGATTTCAACAGCATCAGTATCGGATGCTTCTTCTTCGTTCATTCCTGGTGTTTTAGCGTCAAGTTTATCAGCTTTTGGATCAACTGATTTCTTAACATCTGCTTTTTTCTTTTTGGCTGCTCCGCCGGCTGGTGCTGCTGGATCTTCTACTGAAGATGCAGGAACAGTCGAACCACCGTCGTCAACCGTGAACTTTTCGTCTAGGTCATGTTCTGACATATGTACTACTCCTCTATTATGGATTCGTTCTTCTTGGTAATCATATTTATATTAATTTTATTTTCTCAGCGATGTTAGGAACTTTTCAAACATTCTACCTGCCAAATTTTCATCAATTTGACGAACAGTCCGTTTATAAGCTACCTTTACTTCTTTTTGGATTTCTTCAACTACTTCTGCAACTTCGGCCTGAGCTTGTGCTGGCAGCCAAGAATTAGAAGCAATATCGTAATAGTATTCGACGTTTTCCATCACGCCGTTTACAAAACAATTAGGACCAGACGGATCTGTTACAATATCAACAGTCGACAAATGGAAATCGTTTTGTACTTCCATAATGCCTTCTTTAGTTGCTTTGACAGAACCAAGGCCACGCGTTGAAACTCCGAAAAGTACGCCTTCGTCCATAAATGTTTTAACAATCTCACCCATTGGCGTGCCAAGAATTTTAGCTTTACCAATGAAGTTTGAACCGTCTCTTTTCATTTCGGTGATAAGGTGTGATACTCTATCTCCATTAATTGTAGGTCCTTCAGGATGTCCTAATTCGCCTAGAGCACGTTTCGTATCAATAAAATCTTTCTGATACCGGACCATTTCTTTTTCAAGAACTGCAGACGGATAAATTCTACCATTGCGATTTTTAAGGTCGCCTTGCATAAAAATACCTTCAATGAAGTGGGATTTTTTACCCGTTGCTTCATCAAGCTCTGTGGTTAAACTAACCTCTTCTACTACTTCGGTAATCAGTTTCATTTTATTATTCCTTTTGAACTCTGTTTATTTATAACTTTATACTAAGGTATACCATTAGCATTTCTGTTGTCATAAAAGTTTTTATTCAATTCGCCTCGTATAATTGTTTCGCCTGCTTTCCTACACCTTATGTATGTATATTGTACATTTCCTCCTGGTGGAGTATAAGCACGAACACCTGCTGTGACGGTCCCGTTAGCATCATTATATGTGTCGGAGCCCGCGGCCGTGGCAGCATTATCGTACTCCCAAATACTATTTGAGCCTAGGACCGCCACAAAAGCCATTACATGGCTTCCCTTGCAAATCCAACAATTTCGTTGAATCCGCTTTTGTCCATCATCATAACTTTTTCCATTTGCTTGCGGTTTTGATTGTTCAACCCTTTAAACATCTGGTTTAAAAGCTTTGCATCTTCTTTCGTAACTTTCATTGAAGATCCATCTTTTAATTTCATATTGCCTACTTTTACAGCTTCATCAAGATCTTCTTTTTTCTCCCAAGGAGCTTTTTTCAATGTTACTGCTTTTTTACCTTTTTCCGTTGTAGCTGCTGCCTTTGCTAATTTTTTCATTAAATCAGCTTTTTTGTTTTCACGGATCTTTTCTTGACCGTGATCATCAGTAGCTATATCTTTTGTTTTTTTCATCACAGTACGAACTTTACCGTCTGGTCCTGTAATGTTCGTAGGCTTTTTTATGGCAGATTGAGTAACCTCGCTAACTTCCTCTCTTGCCGGAACTCTTGCTGTTCCTGTTAGTTTAGAAACGGCATCTCTTGTTCCTACACGACGGCGAACGAGTTTAGCAATACCTTTTCGGCGTTGCTTTTCATAACCTTTTTTAACATCAGGAGATGCACCCATTTGGCCCATACTTCCTGTAGCAATTTGATCACCAGCATGGGCTGTATCTATTTGCGCCTTTTTAATATAGCGACCTGCTAAACCTTTTGAGATCTCATCAATTTGCTCTGCGTCTTCTGTAGTATATGCTTTATCGTAATTAGCATCACCTTCTTGGTCAGCTTTGCGTTTTGCCTTTGGCTTTTCAGCTTTATGCTGAGTTGGTTCTGCAACTGGGTGAGGTTTAACCTCAGGCTGATGCATATCCTTGAACTTCTTTTCCTCTGAGGATTTTGGTTCTGCTACTTCAGCCATATAATTTTTAAAGGACTTCATTGTAGATCTCCTGGTTTAATCTCATTTTGTTTATTTATTTAATTCTGCTGTTCTTGGTCATTCGGATCGCCAAATTCTTCTTTTTCAGCTTCCATTTGCGTTTTCATTTCCTCAGAGTCGTCTTCACTTAACTGTAGGATGTTACGAATAACCCATTCTCTTGAATAGTATACTCCAACATGATCTTCAACATCACGTAATGTCGCCATTCTTTCGCGGAGTATTTCTGCTTCTTTTAATTCGTTAAAATAATTATCTTGCATAAAGTCATAACGAATACTATTTTTAATTTCTTTATATTCCTCAGGGGTCATGATACCTTTAAGGATAACTTGCTTTTCTAAAATTGTTGTAAAGATTGAAGAAAACCTAGATCTTACACGACGAATAAATTTGCTAAACTTCAGTTCGTCACGAGTGATTTCAGATGTACGGCCGAAGGTTGCCATTGTTTCAGGCTCAAGCCTTGTTAGTGGAACCTTTAACGCTTTAAACAATTTACGCTGAAAGTATTGCATATTTTCATCAGACGATAGCGCTTGTGAAGAACCGCCAACTAATGTATCAACTTCAGTAGATCTTTCACCACCTCGGCGTGGAAACCAAAAGTCTTCAGTCATAGTCATCATTTTACGGCTATCAGTAATATCACCAGTTGCTGAGTTATATTGCAGTTTGTTTTTATGGCGAACCATCATGTCTCGTATATATTGCTCAGCTTTCGATTTAGGAAGGTTCCCAACGTCAATATAAAAAATTCGTCTTTCAGGAGCTCGTGTAAGAGTGTAAATGACTGTTGCATCTTCAAGCATTCTTAATTGATTTAAAGGCTTAATTGCCGGATGTAGGTATGAAAGAACTAAAGAATTATTCTCGTTCATTAATCCTGAAGTAACACGGGCAACAGAGTCTTTAGAAATTCTATATCCTTGAGTACCAGTACTTGCATTACCACCAGCATTATCACCAGTAAAACCGTTTTCGGAATACATATAATATTCGCTTTTTAGTGTTTTAACTGGAATACCAGAATGTGGATCTTTTTGCCTTTTATCAACTTCACGTATAAGTTTTAACTTGCGAGGATCTACATATCGCAGTTCCCTTATACCATCTTTTAAGTTTTCTTTATCAATAATGACATGATAATTAAGTCTGCCATCAACGTAAAACTTTTGAAAAATATCGTATGCTGCATTTGAAAAATCTAATAATGATAAAACATTATCAAATTCTTCACTTAATTTCTTTTTGACTTTGTCAGGAAGATCAGTGTCATCGAGCACAAGCTCTACAACTTTATCATCCGTTCCTATAGAAATTGCTTCGTTAATGACTTCGTCTACAGCTGAAACAATTTCAGGCTGCAGTGCCATGCCACGGTATTTTGTAACTAATTCAGACTCAGTCTTTGCTGTGCCTTCCATATCGAGGAGCGTGCCGTAAAACCCGCCAACGGCGTTTCCCACAGTAATTGCGCCGTCTTCATTAGACGGTTCAGCGAAAGAGACTACTGGAGTCTCTTCCTCTTCTCTTTTGATTTCGTAACCGAATATCTTCAAAACTTCATATCCTCATAATAAAAATTAGGTTGTCGGTACGCCGGTAATTCCTTCAACTCTCCATAAATCATATTGGAATGTGACGCCGAATTCTTCAATTGTATCCTGCTGAGACCAATCCAAGGCAATACCATCAATAGTAGTTGGAAACAATCCTTCGAAAATATATGTACGAAGTGGTGATCCATCTTTACTATATTGAGTAACCGATGCAGTAGACTTATACTGCTGCGGTAATCCTCTTGAATTGGAGTCGTGGGAATTAATGAAGTTTGACCATGCTTCCATCGCGTTGCGAATTGCAAAGTCTTCATCGTTGATAACTGTGACCGCCCAGTCCGCAAACGTTCTATCACCTGCATACTTTACTTCACGACCGAAGTAAGGTACAACATATTGACCAACGATTGACTCAGGAATGCCTGCAGAACGAACCATAAATGGTACTTTAAAATCTGCGCCTGTGTCAATCGGGTTAGTGATTTGAACTTGGAATAGCGTAGGACGTGCACCGCCACCGACGAGTTCTGATTTGAACTGGTTGATGTTAAATGCCATTTTCTATTCTCCTTTAATTAAATCTATTTATTAGACGATCTGACCAACGATTTCATCAAACTCAATTCCAGTTCTTGTTGCTACGAACGTAAGTTCTATAACGTTAATTGAACGGGCTGGTTTAACAAAAATGTTAGCACGGAACTTGTTTTGGTCTATGATTTCAGGAGTATTCACGGTTGAGTCAGATACGACTCGGAAATCAGTAATGCCACGTCTTCCTTGAATATCACGTAGGAACGGATCAACAATGTTCTTAAACTGTGTTTGAGTAAATTCGTCGTTTAGTTCAAACAAGAACGATGTAGCCGCTGTTGCAATTGATTTCTCAATAGCAATAAACAACCTACGAACATTAAGACGATCAAACGCGCTTGGCAATCCGTAACCAGTTTTATCTCCAAATAATACGATACCTTGACCTACTTGAGCCATAACTGGGTTAATGTCTGAAGTATACAGTTGATCTCTTTGCGATTTGTTTGGGTTAAACGCTAGTTTTACTACGTTTTTAATAACACCTTTTCTATAACCTGCTGGAGATTCCCACGGTTCAACTCTTGCTGCCAAACCTGCCATATCGCCATTCAAAGGTGTGTAACGATAAGTATCGTTGTATTTGTCGTAACGATATTTATAACCGCTATCCATGAACCAATAAGATGAATTCTGAAGCGCATTACGATATGCAATTACGTTTTTAAGTTGTGTATTTGATTTAACTTCGCTAACAACATCTGATGCTGATGGGGAAACAAATGCAACACAATCTTTTCTACTATCAACGATATTAGAAATAATATAGTTTGCACGGTTTGCGCTATCATCGCCTTTACCTTGTAAGCAGAATGAAATATCAATTTCGTTTCCACTCTTAAATAAATCCCAACCTTTACCAATTGCGGCCAAAGTTGCATTGCTTTCAGTTTGAGCATCACTACCGTTTGCCATTACTTCGTATGAGGTTACAGCAGTATTTGCTGTTCCTACAACTGCCGAATTAGCAACTTTAACCCAGCTTGATTGATTGGTAATAACGTCTACCCAATAGTTTTGCGAACCGTCCTGAAGCTGTGCGCCTGCTGTGGTTGAAACATCTTCAAACAGTTCAAGTACTTGTCCTGCTGTTCCTGAAATATTTCCGCCGCGGTCAACAACTGCAATGTGAATACTTCCAGCACTTGGTGCAGAAGCAAAGAAATTGTTTTGCCCCCACTTTTTTGTAATCGTAAGAATGGTAAGATCTTCTTCGGCGAGTGTGTATTTGCCTACAAATGTAATTGCGTATTCGTATCCTGTTACATTCGGTGTTGGCACTGCGCCATCGTTAAGTTCTGTTTCTACAATAGTTGCAACTGTAACATTTACATAGCCTGAGCTATCGTTACCTATTACAAGTACATCTCCTGCGCCAATTGCAGTAATCCTGTCTGCAGGAGCAACTTCAAAAGTTACAGCAGCGGAATTAAATGGAATTGTTTGTGGAACTGCAGCATTGGAAATTTTATTCGCTGGGATATCACCTACTGCAATTACTGCATTTTCATATCCTGTTGAGGTAACCCAATGTACGTCAATGTTATCTCCTAAAGCACCAGGGTGCTTTGCCGAAAAGGCGCCACTTGCTGCAATAGCTGTGTTTGAATTATTGTCTGCGCGAACTACCCACAATGCATTTGCATATGCAAGATAATCTGCCGCAGTAAAAAATGTTTCGTATGTATCCGCTGAAGGCTTGCCAAAACGATCCACTAGCTCATCTTCAGATGAAACTAGAATAGGTTCGTCAACTGGTCCCCATTGAAATACACCAACAATGGCAGCTGGCGATGTCGCAACGGCTGGCACGGCTTGTGATGCATCCACTTCACGAACAATGACGGAAGGACTTACAGAAAAAGCCATATTTTTCTCCTTTATGTATTTAAACGCGTTTAGTTCATATCACTGTTTCTATTTATAAATTATTTGATTTACAGAAATATAGTTTAGAACCTGATGTTTTCGTCTTCCCACAATTCCCCACCGTCATCTATAAATCCGAAGGGGAGTAATTCTTCATCAATTTGCGCATCAGTCTTTTCGCGCAGTGCTTGAAGAGTATTAATATCAGTTAATTCTTTAAAATAATCTTGGTCAGATAACCAAGCAAATAAAACCAAATTCATTACTAAATCATCATGTGCTCCGGGCTCAGCTTCATAAGATGGACCCTTTTTGGAAAAACGTGATAATTCCTGCAAAGTATTATAATCTCTTAGTATAAGTTGATCTTGCTCAATGAGCATTTTCAACATAGAACAACCTTGAGCTTTTACAGTCTTGGTAGTTCGTATTCCATTATCAAGTTTTCTTCCTCCAAATCCAGACGAAATTCGTTTGCCTTTCGCGCCTGCGCTTTCGGAATAAAGTAAATTTTCGTATCCATAATCCATTAATAAAACATCTGAAACTTGTTCGCCTATATCATTAATTTCTATAAGAACAGCAGCTTCATTATATAGATTACCTATTCTATATATAAATGAAGCGAAATCAATTGGGCTAATATAATTGTCACGAAATGTGCATACTTGTTGATACGGCATTTTGCTAATATCTATAATATTAAAAGTTGAATAGTCTAAACCTTTTCCTCGAGATACATCACAAGTCATAACATAACTGTGGTCTTTTTCAGGTTTAAAATATTGAAATGTGTTTTCTTGTTCGTGTATAGGTCTATCATATGCTAATTGTTTTAGTTTGGATCCATCAATCAACGTTCCTGAGGATCCTAAAAACTCGCAACAATATTCTTGTCTAAATTTCTGTTCATCGTAATCTAATGCAGCGAGTGTTTCTTCTTTCCATTTTTCGTCTCGCCCTGGAACATCTTGCCACATAACTTCTTCGTATTCATAACCATTAGTTTTTTCTCTTGCGCCTTTGCAAGTTTTCCAAAAATGGTTTAGACCATTAGGAGTTGAAGTCATTAAAAGTTTTGTTGACTCGCCAGACGAGATAGTAGGATAAACAGATGCGAAAAAATCGTCGTATCCTTCAATGAATGCAACCTCATCGAGATATAGAAAATTAACTGACTTACCACGAATTGCTGATGACGATGTCGTTCCAGCCAAAACCTGACAACCGTTTTCAAGTGCAATATTTCCTTTGTTCCATTCTTCAACTCCTTGCTGCAACCATTTAGGTAAAGCCTCAAATGCTAACTTAACACGAGCCATAACTTCTCTTGCAGCATCTCCTTTATTTGCCAAGATGGCTACAGTTTTAAATTCATTAAACAATACATAATGTAAAATGATTGCCATTGCAGTAGTTGTTTTACCAGACTGGCGCGCAGTTAATACTGCCACTCGTCTATTTTCTGTAATCTTTTTTGTGATGTTTTCTTGATAAGGATACATTTGAAAAGGAACTAGGCCACGGTCAACATGCACAATTTTAATATATTCTTTAGCAAAATATATCGGATCTTCAGCGCATTTCATATACTCCTTTAACATGTCAGGAGTCCATTCAAATTGCTCGCCAACTCTTTTGAGATTATTATTGCCGAGATAACCTTTCATCATCTCAAACATTATCATCACCTTTAATCATTTTAAGTAAATCTGCAGTTGAGACTATCAAGTTATTATTCGTGACATTTGTTTCCTTTTCAGGTTTATCATCCTGTGCAAATTTCTTTTTGGTAGAAATATCAACATAATCTTTGTTTGCGTCAAGTAATGTTTTCATTAAAGTCGACACAACTTCAAAGGCCCGAGGAGACTCTGATTGCTTAGCTATTTCAACCATTTCTTTAACTGCGTCATCTCCGAGTTCAATAATGTTTTTAACATTTTGACGTGCAAGTTCCATATCGTTAAGGTTTTCGTCACTACCTTCAGTAGGTAATACTTCAAACTTTTCTATGTTTTGCACTTCCGTTGATTGCACTTCTTGTACGCTTTTCATTTCATCGTTTAATTCTGAAAGCGGTGTTAAACCTAACGCTTTAGAAATGTGTTCATCACTCATGTTTCATCCTACTTTATATTATATATATTAGTTTGTCGATACGTTACCATTTGAAGACGACAAGTCTACATTTGTTGAAGGGAAAGATCTTCCGTCCCTTCTCTGTCGTTTTCCTTGTTATTTTCGGCAACTCAATACCATGATCTACATGGGTAAACATACTATCTCCTAACTAGTTTAAATACATAGGCGGCGCCAGCTTGAAATATATTAGTACCTTCAGTATTTTGACCATCATAGCGTTCTGCGCCTACAATAATATTACGACCGTCTATAGCAACCCATTGTCCGAAGTAGTCCGCCCCGCCGGGGTTAGGGTTATTGACTGATGATGTTGCTGAATCACCGCTGAAAACTAATTGATCTCCAGTTTCTACATCAAAAACGTATACATGCCCATCTCCAGGATATGCCTGTACGCTTTCTTCTCGATATGCTCCAACAACTAAATATCTTCCTGATAAAGAACAAGAATGGCCAAAATAATCACCGGCGGGTGTACCATAAGCGTCGGGATTAAAAATAGTATTTATTTTTGCGCCATCGCTTAGTCTATAAATAGTCACCTTTCCGGAATAGGACCCGCCATCCTCTTCGCCTGGCGAGCCCACCGCAGCATAATCTTCATTTATGGCAACGGACGTACCAAGCTGATCGCCCGCACCACTATCCAAAGAATCAGTATTTGTTAGACTGTATACTAGATTTCCTGTACTTAAACTAAATATGTATGCGGCGCCCGCGAACGAGACCTCTGTTCCAGAATTATCCTTATCTTCCCATCTCGCACCAGCTATCATATAGTCTCCGCACATATCAATACTTGGCTGTCCTCCAAACCCAAAATAATCGCTTTGGGAGGTACCATATGAGTTTGGATTGTAGATGGTATGAAGTAAAGAACCAGTTGATGCATTAAAAACATATACAACACCTGAATTAAAATAATGGTTAGTGGCATCTTTTTCTATTGCGCCGACTGCTAAGTACAGAGTACTGTTAGAAGGATTTTCATACAAGCATACACTAGTCCCGAACCTGTCACCTATACCTGTACCCACTGCGTTTGGGTTTGTAAAAGTTCTTACAACATTTCCTGAAGCTACACTGTAAAGATATACGGCTCCAGTATCATAATCAGTACCACTTGCTGGATCTTCATATGCAGCGCCCACTGCTGCGTAGGCTCCGTGGATTGATACCGCACTTCCAAAGTTATCATCCGCCGTGGCGCCAGAAGGGGCGGCTGGTATGGTAGAAGGATTAGTTAAATAATGTTCTTCTGTGCCGTTTACTATATCCCATATAACACAAAAATTACCATAACTTCCTCGACATCCTATGATTGCATAGTTACCGCTTATGTCAGCTGCATATCCAAAATAGTCGCTAGATGCGACAGTGTCGTTGCGGTCTAAAAATCTATTTGGGATTTGTAAACTAAGACTTACTGCATCATATAGGCCTCTTCTAAGACCAATACCTGATAATTGTTGTCCTGTTAAACTTGATATTCTAGGCATTATGAATAACTCGTTGCAGAACCAATAACTTTCCAAGCACCTGCAGTAGATCTAATCAAAGTAAAGCTTACAATATCAGTACCACTTGCAGTACCAGACGGTGCAGATCCACCTTGCCACAGAATAGTCTGTGCAACACCATCAATCTGAACTGCAGTAGGCATGTATGCAGTACCACCTTGACTTAGAATCAATGCAACACCGATAGTTCTACTGTTCGTAGTTGGAACATTTGTGAAGTTTGCAGTAAAGTCTGCAGCCAAACTTGTATGATCGAATACCGCACCATCATTTAAGTTGTGTGTAACAACACCAGTTGCACCAGTTAGTGCATTTGTTTTTTCAGTTGTTATCCCATTGAATGATGCTTTTCCACTTACAGTAAGATCAGTAAGAGTAACACCATCTGGATCGACGGTAAGCGTATCAGTAAGAGTTCCTGCCTTTTGTACGGCATGAACTATCTTTGCGTCCTCTGTTCCACTGGTCACATCTACTGCCGTTACAGTTACTCTTGCATATTCTTCATGATCGAAAGTAGTTGTGTTTTGACCTGTTCTATAACTCGTCTGCGAAATGATCGTAGCATCAGTTGCGTTATAGTTTTGGTTTGTAATAATTGTTGTGACAGGAGTATCAGTACTTGAAATTGATGTACCACCAAACATATAAACAAGTCCACCAAGACCTGTTGCACTACCGCCCGAATTATCTACACTTACCCTAAAATCTGGGCCGCCAAATGGATCCCATCTTGGTGCACCTGAAGGGTGTTGTCCACCGTCACGAAGGATACCCATCCCATGTACAACTTCTTCAGCGTGACCTGCAGGGATATATCTGTTTGCCCCTGCAGTACCATTTAAGGCATCTGTCCAATTAAAGAAAGCGAGAGAACCATTCTGGCCGTTACTTGGCACAAGATCAGCATTACCAGAAGATCCACCATTAAAACCACCGAAGTCAGTACTTGTAGTTATGTATTCAGTATTTGCATAACTACCAAATTTGTGTAGGGTGTTTTCGTCTGTTAGTTCAGTTCTTACTTTTTGTATGGCGTCATAATCAGTCCAGACATCATACGAAGACGTAGAACCACCTGACGCTTTATAGTTAACCGAAAGCATCGCTGTAGCAGATGGTCTTGCAATCAGTTCTGTATATTCGTCATCATTAACACGATCAGTAACTCGTAATCTAAGAATATTATTTTGATGAGATAAGTTAACACGGTCTTTATAATTACCCACACCATCTATTGCGGTTAATTTTAACCCTGAGATATTCGCATCAGAAGTAATATCATTTGTATCAACGACTGTTTCATAAACTCTAAGTGAGTTTTCCATCCACACAGGTAAGTTTTGGAAGTGAGTTGCCCATGTTGTTGAAGTAGGATTTCCACCAGCTGGTGTGTCACCTATTTTCAAGGCGGGTGTCAGTGTCGTGTTATTTGTTACACCAAATACAATTTGCCCAACGTCTACACCACCAGTGTAATTATTCGAATGTTTGTTTGCGCTGATTCTGGCCATCTCACCAAGAGTACTGGTGATTGGATCTGTATCAGTATCGCCATACCATTGGATGTCACCTATTGCCTGACCAAGAGTTGGCGTAGTATCCCTAGTTTCAAACTTCAGAGTACCTTCGTTGATATTACCATCAGTATTTCTGTAGAGTGTTAGAGGGTTGTTCGTCTCATCACCCACTCCCATTACAGCATCTAATGTTGGTATTGTTTGGGCGCCAAGTTCTGTAAAAGTACTACCATTGTTAGTGAATTCCCAACGATCAAACCCTTCATGCCAACGAATACTTACGTTCGGCAAAGTACCACGTTCTACTTCTAAGTAAGACCAGTTGGTACTTGAAGAAGAAGGCGTACCTGTCTGACCGTAGTTGAGAGTAATCTTACCACCATCACTTGCACCACCCGCTACATCTAGATTACCATTTACAGTAACATCGCCGTCAACAGTAATTTCGGCTGTAAAGGTTCCGCCAGATACAGGCATGGCATTAGTATCTACATATCCTTTTACTGCCGCCTCAGTTGGAACTGCTGCATTACTATTGCCTCCGAGTGTATTGTCAGTACTAAATTCTGTAATGGTGGCGCCATCTGGGAATGCCAAACTACTGCCAGTTAAGGCCCCGCCTGCTGCTAATCCATCAGTAATTCCATAACCTGCTAATGTAGTTGCCGCATTGGCCAATTCAACCCAGCTACCGCTATGTGCAAAATAGCCTTTACCTGTTCCGTGAACATGGGCAAACATACCATGATATGTAGATGCACTTGGCAAATCGCCGAGTGCTGAATATACGTTAGCAAAAAGTCCTTTGTTTCCTGCGCCGTCAATATCTCCTGACATTGTTCCGCCAGCAAGTGGAAGTTTAGTTGCAATGCTTTCTGTCACAGTTGTTGCAAAGTTTGCATCGTCTCCTAATGCTGCAGCCAATTCATTTAGAGTATCCAATGTTGCTGGCGCGCTATCAGAAAGACCTGCAATTTCTGCATCAACATATGCTTTTGTAGCTGCGTCTTGTGCTGCGGCAGGATCTGTTAAATTATATATTTTATTTGTATTAACATCAATCCCAGTGGATGTGGTTCTTAGTTTAAGTACACCGTCATGATGTAAATCTACGCCGCCAAGTGCATGATCTGCTTTGACGTATTCAACCATAGCAGAGTCGCCAGAATTGCGAGCTCTTATAATAACATCGCCTGCGTCTGAACCGCTGCCAGAGTTATTTAAATTGAAATTACCTTTTTGAGTTAATATACCAAATCCGCTACCTGTTGTAAACATTTTTGCGTCAACAGCTCCAGTATTTGCACCAAATTGTAAATAAGCATTATCATCAAACGTCATATATGCGTTTGAGCTATCAACTTTAATCCAATTACCGTTTCCTGCAGTCCATTGATGATCGCCAGTCCAATTAAGGTTATCGCTTTCACTAACAGAAGTTTCACCCTCGGTTCCTTGAAGGCCAGTTGCACCTTGCAATCCGGTTGGACCAGCAGACCCCGTAGTACCTTGAACGCCAGTTCCTGTTAAGCCTTGAACACCAGTTACACCTTGCAATCCGGTTGGACCAGCCGACCCCGTAGTACCTTGTACACCATCAGCGCCATCAGAAGGTCCTTGAATACCGGCGGGCCCTGCTGTCCCAGTTGTACCTTGAATACCTTGCGCACCAACTGCGCCGTCAGCGCCATCAGAAGGTCCTTGAATACCTGTAGACCCTGTAATACCTTGAACACCTGTATCTCCAGTTAAACCTTGAACGCCAGATCCTGTTAAACCTTGAATACCTGTAGCTCCAGTTAAACCTTGAATACCGGTTGAACCTGTAGACCCTGATGTACCTTGCGCTCCAGTTGCTCCTGTAGCTCCAGTTAAACCTTGAAGACCTGTTGGTCCAATACCGCCATTGGCACCACCAAATCCTTGAACACCTTGTGTGCCGAATGTACCTTGTAAACCATTAGTTCCTTGCGGACCTTGAATAGTTTCACCTGTTGTACCTTGAACTCCATCAGTACCTTGTGGTCCAGGAGTTGGTGCAGGAATATTTGACAAAGAGTTATAATCGCCATCGAACAAAGAAGGCAAGTTAGTCAAATCATTATAATTACCAGAAAAAGTTCCAACCGCGGTGATAAATCCAGCATCGTTTGTAAATGAACTTATGTTTGTTGGGATATCATCAAATCTTGCTAACGGATATCCACCATTATTTACTCCGTCCATCGCAACCACAGTCTTCTTTGTGGTATCAATGAAAATTTCTCCTTCAATACCGGCTTCAGATGAAAGCTCTGCGGTTGTGCCTCTTCTAAATCGTAATGTTTGTGCCATTTGAGTTTTTCCTATTATCTGTATTGATTAATCTAAGTCATCAATTGCAATGCCACCTGATTCCAAATCAATGCTGGTGTTGCCACTATCAAGATCCGTATTAGATATGAAGATGTCAAGTTCGACTGGAGCGCTATTCCCATATAAGCCACTACCTTGGAATACAGTGTTTGCAGCCCAGTTATCAGTTACATCAACGTCTGCCCAACCTACTGCGCTATTTGCAAGGTCAACAACAAACGTTTCAGTACTTTCTTCAAAAGGAGAATCATCTGCCGTATCTGTTGCATATTGAGTATCAATAAACTTAATAACTTTTTTGGTCCGTTCTGGTCCGTAAAACATTCCTTTTAACGTAAAGTTAAGAGTGTACATTACTGTTCGTCTTTCAGTAAAATCGCCTTCATATAATTCTTCGTTCACTACACTGTTTAAAATAATAGGTACGTCTAAAGGTGGAAGATTTTCAATTAGTTTTGCACTTACTGTAAAGTCAGGTTGAAAGAATGGTATAATTTGTTCAACTATTTTAGTTGCATCTTCTTGATATTTTGCCATGATATACAATGAAAATTCTAAGTTATATGGAGCTCCTGCATAAACGTAATTTAAAGAGGAGTCACTTTCTCTTAATGTTTTTGGTATCTTGTGTCTTACTGAAATCCTACGTTCGCCGTCATATTGCATAGATGTAATTTCAAAAGACATCCGCGGTAATGTAATAGCCGACTGGCGATTAAGATTTGCATCTTGCTCAACTCTTGCAAGTATTTTTTGAAAAGGAGCATATGATAATGGAACAATTGCAGTTTGAAAAGTTGTTCCTTGCGCATTCACGCGCTGAATAGACAACTGATTAAATAGTGTACCAAAGATGGCAACATATTTTCTTGTTGTTTGATTGTAAAAGTAGTTTGCTATTGCCATTTATATTAATCCGGTATACTAATGTTTTCACTGAATGGATCTATTTCTGAGAAGTCAAGAACACTATCAGCTTCAGCTTCAAAGTAAACGTTTTTTGCAACTGGGTCTGTATTTGCCAATTGAGTTAAAGTAGTTGCCTGTGTAATATCAACATCATCAAAGTGGTGGTCAATTTCGTAACGACCTGTTTGGAAACGTTCGCCAGAATATTCAAACAATTCGCAGCGCAAATCATATACTTGTAACGCTCCGTGTTGATAGAATACTGACTCATGTTCAACAAACATAACTTTAAACATTTTATCATTAAGTGGAAAGTAAATTACATCACCTTCATTTGGTCTTGTTTGGTCAGGATCTAAGCGAGTAGCAAAACGTTCAAAAGTTCTATATGCAACGCTAAACGTTACTTGATCTCGTATTTGTAAACCAAATCTACTTAAGAAATCCCCTTCTCCTTCAAAACCATCAACACTCTTAACATACATTTCCATATCGTAAACAATGCTATAGTTGTTACCACCTTGTGTTGTTAAATCACCACCGAAGGTTGAGGTATCATCTTCATTTAAGATATTGTCAATAGAGTCAAAGTTTCTTGGTATGTATGCAATGTCAACACCATACATTTTAATTGACTCAATGACTAAATCGTCTATTAAGTTTTGTTCGTTAAAGTTACCGTAGTTTCGGAAATAGGGATTCGTAGCCATGACTTATCCAATAAAATTATATGTGAGTGGTTGAAGCGAGTTAACAGCTTCTTCTTCCATTCGCTGACGTTCTTCTCTTGCTTCTTGTAAAATCTGTTCGCCGTTAAAAGTTACACCACCGACTAATTGCATACCGACAAATTTTGTAAGGTTTGCACCCCAATTTTCTTTTACTAATGCTGCAGTATAATTTTGCAACCACCGATCTTGCCAAACTTCAGCATATTCACCTGGGTCAATGATATCATAAGCTTCAATAATAATAAAATCGCCGACAGTCCAAATCTTTTGGTCAACATCAACGTATAGCTTATTCACATGTTTGTTAAATCTTATTAAAGGTTTTCCTACAAGCATTTCTTGTAAGAATTCAATATAAGACATAGTCATATAATAGTTTTGAATATTATATCCAGTAATATCTCTTATGTTGTTTAAAGTATATTGGTATTGAACATTGAACATTCCAACACCTGCGCTGATAGAAGTCTGTAAATCAAATACTTTTGATATACCTAAAAGTCGTGTGGGAAGCGTAATGTAACCGTTATCAATATCATCCTGCGTAATAGCGTGTTTTAAATAAACAAGTTGACTTCCGTTATAATGATAATCTCTCCAAAAGGAAACAGCTTCATCTACACGGTCGTCTATTTGCTCTTCGGATACGTTTATTTCAATAACCGGTGCGCCTAATTTTCTAAGGACGTAATCTTTAAATTCTTCTTTGCTTGTAGGCTGAGCCATAGTAAACCTCTAAGATACTTTTGCTTTATAGTCTATTTATAATATGTAGAGGTAGGGCAAAATTTAATCTCGCCTTTCTATGTCATCCTCTGATAAAACGTCACCCATCCATACTTCAATTACCTTTACTGGGCGTTTACCAACGTTTGTTGCCCTGTGCCAAGTTTGAGGTGGAATGTCAATACTATCACCTGTTGAGTAAACCTTAGATGTTTTATATCCATTTGGAAACTCAAGGTTCATTTCAAGTTTGCCATCAACAATATGCCAGTGCTCTGAGCGAACAAAATGTTTTTGGTCTGATAGTGATTTTTTAACATCAATAGATAGTTCTTTAACTTTCCAATGTCCGTTATTATCAAGATTTCTATATTTACCCCACAGTCTTTGGACTTCAGGTTTGTCCCAATTTTCAAGTAGCCAAGATGAGCTATTCTTTTTATCGTTTCCACCAACGCCAAACGCAAAAATGATTTTGCCTTCTTCAATTAATTCTTTTGCGTATTCAACTTCAGGGGTTGTACCTTTTTTACGATCACCGCCGTTTGCAAATATAATTTCAGCATCAGGAAATTCTTCTCGTATTTGTCTTATAGCTCCAACTGCAGTATCATCCCCATCATCAAATTCAAACACGCTGTCAACAACTGCTAAGGCGTCTAAGATGGCAGTGCGTTCTTCTATAGGCATAAACGGTCTACCTTTTTTACGTGATAACCATTCATCGCTGTTAACGCCAACTAAAAGACTATCTCCTAACTTAGCTGCAGCTTTAAAATATTCAATATGGCCTGAGTGAACCGGATCAAATCCTCCAGTAACAACAACAATTCTCATAGCTTACTCCTTCATTACATAATCATATATAAAGTTTTTCTTATCAGTGTGGCCGTTCACAATCATATTTGGCTTTTGTTGTGCCACTTGCGGGTGTAGCCACCAATCTTCATAATTTGAAAGAGGATCCATAGACACATCGTTTACAGCTAATACGTATCCTATACCTTTAAGATATGCTCTTGATTCTTCTCTAAACTCAGGACCCCACCAACATGCATTATGCTGAAATTGAATTACACCATATTCGTATTGGCCGAAAGGTATTTTCTTTAATACGTCAAGTGATACTTGTTCTGCGTTAATTCTTAAAAAGTCAATCCAATCAGTTAGACAGCTTTGCTTGAACATTGAAGGATAATGAATATCTTTACCATCTGCCATGACTACAGTACTTGTTCTTTCTTTGGAATAATTATAACATGCTCTTTCTGAATTGTCAATAGACAATCCTTTCCAATTAAACGTGTCTTCAAGTAATGCGGTATTATTTGCTTTATATGGTAACCCAGATCCAATTTCTACCCAAATGCCATTTTCTTTTCCGTCCAATGCAGATAACACAAACATATCTTGATAATGCCTTGCATAATTCTTTTCAACCTTTTCAATACCTGGGAATGGAAACTTGTATTTTTCAGCTTCCCCTTCGTATGGAATATAACTTGGATATCCTATATTATTTAACCACCCAATTGATTTATCTTTCCATTCTTGGTCAATATTTTTATCATAAGCTACATTAAACAATAAACGTTTAGACTCGTCGGTACCATTATCTTTCCAGGACCCCGATGCGTTATGATATAACAATCCTTGCTTACCTGGATAATCAATATCGTTATCACCTATACTTAACTCAGTATTAACAAATAATAATCCGATTGATGAATAAACTAAAGATTCGCGCCATTCACCGTTTTCCTCACAATAATTACACATAAAATAATAAGCTTCAGGTCTGTTTGGTAGAACCGTGATTGCCATTTTTAATAAACTGTAAACTGTTACTTCTCTATTTTTTTGATCCGCAAAACATTTTGCTCCTAAAATCAAGGATCTATATTGAAGTAGTTTTTCATCATACGTTTTACCATCACAAAACTCAGCAGCTCTTAAATAATAAGTAAACGCAGCTGCGTCTTGGCCAAGTTTATCGTATTCTTTTGCAAGTTCATACATTTTAAATGGATTTTCATAATCCATAACAAAGTCATTTAAGAGTTGTTGAATATTACTCATTTATCATCCTCTAGATACAAAATCAAAAAACACACTTGTTGGAATTTTCAGTATATAAGATACGTTATCTGATAAACCAAAAGATATTAATAAATCTTCTCCCACAAGCGCAACGCCAGTACAAAATTCAATATTGTAATCTTGACCTTTTACGTGATCATAATAAGTACCTAGGAAATGAAACTCGGGTGAAACATTAGTTATGTTCCAATCATTATCATATATAATAACCCGATGCGCATAATTTCCGTCTTTTCTATTAAATGGATCTTTTAATAGATTTGTCTCATGAACTAAACACATTTGGCGGTTTTCATTTATACGAATAACTTGAGATCCACCGCGAAGATCTTTTTGTAATGGAAATCTTTCTTCCATTGTTTTGAGAGTCACATCAGTAGTAACTTTTTTCTCAATATCGTAATGCACTACCTGAGTTGGATTTGACCATTTAACAAAATGATAAGGCATATCGTTAATTGGCATCCAATTCTTTTCACAATAGCTACTATCGTCTCCTGGTGCTGGAATTGGATTACGAGATACTTCTTTCCATTCATTATTATGAAATTCTATTTCAGCCATTTCCATCCGGCCTTTGCCGTTAGAATCGTAACAATCTCTACGTACCCCGCAAAGATAAAGCTTGTCATCCCAACTAAATAAACGAGCATCCTCTAAACCGATAAAGTTCCATGTTGGTTTAGTATCAAAATCAGAAGTATTAACTCTGCCGGCGGCCACTAAATTCAAATTTAAATCAAATTCACACATAACATTATATGTAGTTAATGACACATCGTTTTGTGGATGTACGTATACCAAAGGACCCCACGTGTGAGGAAACTTTTTACCTTCGCTATGATATAAAATATAATTGATATGTCGTAAGTTCATAAGAATTTTATCTTTATGAACAAAGATAGATGGATTCATCGTCCCGGTTTGGTTACCTAAAACTGACTCTGGGACGATGACCGGGTGAATAGATCCACCTCTGCGTAATGCATATTTAACTAGGCCACCTGTATGCAGTTCGTGCATAGTACCTCCATAATATAAATTTTAATTTACTTAGCTAAAATTCGCGGCGCGTTTTACGTCGTTCTTCTTTGCAATTTTTTTAGCTATAGTTTCATTTATGACACGTTCATCTTCAGCTGATAAAGATTCTTGAACCCATCCAATTAAATGATCTTCAGTAATATCTGTTAAAGAAACAAAATCGGCCACTGCGGTGCTAGCAGCCGATATGTCGGTTGTTCCTATATAACGTGAAGATACCCCGTTAAGCGCAGTACCGGTTTTTTTCCAATCTACTGACACCACAGAATCTGAAAGAGTAATGCCGTCAGCATTTACCTCGTCCCTAGTCCTATACTTTATTATTTTCCAAGTATATTCCATGGATTAAGTACCTCTTCTTATTCTGGAGCTTCGGCGTCGCCACCAGCAGCCCACGGAAGCGAATCTTCTTCAATCTCAGTTACAAGATCTTTATCAATTTCAAATTGAATTCGTTCGTCAATATGCGCTTTATATCCTGCGTCGCTATTTACCACATTTTGGATCCAAGCTAAAACATTTGCTTCTGTTAAATCTGCAAATGCTGTAAATGTACCAGCTGGTACGTTTTCTGCGGTAAATGGTGTTGCGCCTGAAAACTGAGCGGAATTACCATTTTCATCAGTTCCAGTTACTTGCCAATGAGTTTGGACAACTGCGTTTTGAAGTGTAGCACCTTCTGAGTTAACTTGATCCTTAACCTTCAGGTTGGTCACCGACCATTCGTATGTAAAAGCCATTTTTATTTTCTCCGTTGTTAATTATAAGTTTATTTATCTAACTTGTCCATTAGACTATATACCAATTCTTTTAATTTGTCAATCTCTTCTTGCTGATTTTCTATAGTTTTTTGTTGTTCTTTTGTAGCTTCAATCAATAAGCCAACCATATTACCGTAACGAACACCTTTACGTTCTTTGCCAGTTTTCATATCTTCGGTGTCATATACGACTCCAGGAAGAACCTTTTCAACTTGCTGCGCAATTACACCAGTGTATTCGCCTTCGCGGTCAATATAGTTATATGTAATACCATCAAGTTGCTTAACTTTATCTACGGCATTATCAATAATTTTAACATTTTCCTTCCAACGAATATCAGAATAATCGTAGTAAGCAACAATGTTTTCATCTGAGCGAATTTCGCCGTAGGCGTTGATACCATTCATGCGCGAGGTTGATGCGGGGTTAGTGTAGTAGAATGTGTTGTTCTGGTCATAGAATAATGGAGCACGGAATGAACCACGAGCTTCAAAATAACCAGATCTTGTACGGCCTTCCCATGTACCATTGTAGTAAATATATGTAATATAGTCTTGGTCAGCAAGAAGAATTGCTTCGCCATTGTCATGATACAACGCAAAAATAGAACCATCATCGTCAGCTCTAATTCTACCACCTTGACCGTTTGCTTCAGTAAAATAAAACTGCCCGTTGTCGGTATCAGTAGTATAAAAGTTTAGCCTATTATCCTCGCCGCCGTCATCAATGTATGGACCAGAAACAAATGTTAAACGATCTAATTGGCTAATCCTATACATCTGTGAGGTGCCAGCAGGATCAGTATATTTGGTTGTGTCATTACTATCATAGAAAATAGGTGCTCTCGACGAGCCGGGCGAATATGTATACGTCGTGTGAATTTCAAATTCTTGATTGCCGTCAGTATAGAACAGCATAGAGTTGGTTCCGGTTCGAACTCGAACTGCCCAGCTTCCATCATTATCTAAGAAGCCATGCTCACCGGCACCGTTACCGTACCAGTAACCTTGAAGTACATCTTGGTTATCATATAAACGAATACCTCCACCGCCAGATGCGCCGTATGCAATATCTAAATACGTATCCCCAGTATAAAGATGCCCATTAACACCACCATCATCAAGGCGAAGGCGATTTATTAATACCGAGTTAAAGTTTGACGTTGAAGCAGGATCACAATAATAACCAGTGTTATTGTTATCATAAAACAATGTACCACGAAGATCGTATGACCAGTTATCTTTGTTATTTAAAGTATAAACTAAAGATGCGGTTCTTGTTCTTGTTACTGTGTCAAACGATGTTACAAAATCAACAATCCAATCTTGACCCCAGTTTGTCGAGTAACCAGAATAACCAACGTCAACCCACTGAACGTGAACCTGCGGATAAGACCAAGTACTGTTGGTTTCACCAATCCAAACAATGTTATCAGTTCCGTTACCACCCCAACGAATTGTATATGCGCCACGGTTGTCGTCCGTTAACTGAGTTGCAGCTTCGTTGTACCATGTTTGGCTAGCGTTGTTGTTATTGTAGCCAGAGATCAAAAATTCGTGAGTTCTACCTGTTGAGTATTCATAAACAGAAACTTTGAACTTCAACATTGTATTAGATTTAAACCGATTGGTTGGCATTCTAATACGAATTGCGCCAGTTACAGAGCTCGTTGTTGTAGTATATGTACCACCATTAGGGGCGGTGTATCTACGTTCTTGTGAGTCATATAGGTTGTTAATTCTGTGGTAGTTCGAGCGTGAAGTTGAAGCACCATCAAAATAATAACCAGTGTTATCACGATCGTAGAATATTTTAGCACGAACACTTCCCCCAGCAGCGTCAATCCAATCACCGGCAACAACCCGAAGTCTCCATGAACCACTGTTATTTAATAGACCAAAATCGTTATCAGACTCGGCATAAAGATAACCGCGAATTGTACCGTCATAAGTACCTCTTAATCGAATACCAATTGCTGCGCTATCGTCGTTATGAGAAAGATCCCAATAGTTATCATCGGTTGCATACCAATGCATTGCGTGTGCTGTGCTGTAAAGACCGCGGCCACCTGTATCGTTACGGAACCAACCATCGTTATACACTTCGCTACGAACATCAAGCGTGTTCATTACTGATGTGCTAGCCGGATTTGTATAATAAGTTGTGTCGTTGGAGTCATAGAAGATTGGTGAACGGAAACTATAAGCACTGTAAGCATACAACGAGTCGCCGTAAACATCAAATAAACCGGTTTGAGCAATGGAACCAGTTGCGCCACCATGACGGCCAATTCTAAAATCAGCGCCTGAAGTATTATTGTTGTTTGAATCTAAGTTAATCCACAAGCTTCCGTATGTGTTAATACGAATATCGTCAGATGCGTCGCCGGCATTATTACGAGATGATATAGAATGGTTTGTATTATCATCACCATAAAAAGTAATAAAATCGCCCATATCACGCATATCAAAACGATCAGCTCGTATAGTACCCATTTCAGAAGTACCAGCTGGATTTACGTAGCGAGCCGAGTCGTTACGATCATAAAATGCCTGAGCATAATGGTTTCTGTTTGTAAGAACGTCACCATCTCCGCGAATGATCATATTCCATTGACCACCTATTCCACCATCTCTAAACGAAATGTCTTCGCCGCCTGATGTAGCAATAATTAAATGCGCATCGTTGGTTTCAGTTGCCTCAATGTATCCACGAGTATTACCACTTGATGTGTCAAGTTGTATTTCATTGCCGTTGTCTATGCGGAGATTGCCAAACAGATCAAGACTAGTTAAATGAGAGTTACCAGTTAACTCTAAGTATCTTGAAGTATTGTTTTGAGCTTGCACTTTTCCACTAACATAAACTCCATTTGCGTGAAGATAACCAAACCCTCCATAACTATATGGCCCACCTGCAAAATCAGCTGACGCATTATTAACACCCACATTCCAGTGAATGCCTGGGCCAATTGGTCCTGCGTGTGCTAAGGTGGCGCCGCCCGCTTGTGTAATTGCAGAATTTTGATAATGGTTACCGAAATAAAATCCTTCTTCAAAACCAGCCTTTTGTACATATCTAAAATATATTTTTGCATCAGCATCTGCGCCGGATGGCATACCAATCCAAACGTAATTAGAATTATCAACATATACTTCAGGAGCATTTGCTAAATTACTTCCGGCTGTAGTATGATACATATTAACTTCATTAGGAACGTGGGTGATACCCATTTTGTTAGATCCAGAACCTCGTCTAACATAAATTTTACCACCAACTTGCCCAAAACCATTCCAGTTTTGAGTGAAATAATATTCAATGATTGTAGTTCTATCAGAATTTTGCTGACGCCCTAAGCGAGTATAGAGTTGATTATAGCTACTACCATAGCTTGACGCGTATTCATACCAAATACCAACTTCTGGGTTTGTGAATGTTAAACCATTAAATTGTAACGTGTTGAGGTTAACAATATTAAATCTAGATGTACTTGCAAAGTTGCCATAGTAAGAAGTACTGTTTGAGTCATAAAAGATTGGAGAGCGCATTTGATTTCTTGCGTATCCGTATCCGTTTTCAGTTTCAAGCTGAACCGACCCGTTATAATATAAGTCAACACCCGCGTTTCTTGTACCATATAACATCCATTCATTATCGTAATCGTTATAGAGGCCCATGTTTGAAATGCTAGACGACATAAAGACATAGCGATTGTCAATAGAATATCCTTCATACCCGCCTTTACCAGAACCAAACACTGCAACAGAACCGTAGGTGCCATATGAAGATGGATAATCAAAGTAAACACTAGAATTATTATCGTAAGAAGGATATAATCTGTTGGTACGCAGTGTATTAAGACGTGAGGTTATCGCAGGGTCTACATAATAACTTGTGCTATTGTAATCGTACATGATTGCAGCATCAAGCCGGTTTTGAAATGATCCGTATCTTGATTTAAGGCCAGAAGCAACAATACCGGCTGAGTTAGTGGCGGTAGATGCAATCTTATCACCAATAAATTCAAACCATGCGCCCATTTGCTGTCCTGCTACAGTGTGTGCGCTGTTAGTATCACTGTGCTGAATATAATTGTCATCACCAGTGCCATCGTTTAAGAATACAACTCTTGGTGTTACAATTTTAGATGTAGCTTGAATTATACTAGTTGAAATATCTGGATCAGTGCCATCGCCTAAGTTTGATGTTGAACCGATGTGAAGTTTACTGAATACAGAAGTACTTGCAGGATTTGCAGAAAAGCCAGTGTTGTTTGAGTCAATAAATGCTGTGGCAAACATTCTGTTTCCAGCGTGTACGTCTCCGTCAGTTTCAACGCGCATACGCATTGTGCCAGCGCCGGTACCAGACGTAAACTGCAAGTTACCACCTGAATTTGTAGTTAGATCGTTTGGTGATTCGTAAATCTTCCATTCATTACCGCTTTTCCAACGTACACCTTCTTGAGGTCCTGGATCGTTGAATGAAAGGTTGTTTAGATTTTCAATTGAACCATTGGTCCAATCCCAAGAACCTGCTACTTTACCGCCTGAAGCAGGATTCATAAAGTATGCAGTATTATCACGGTCACGGAAGTTGCTTGCATCAACTGTATTTAACTTAGATGTAGATGCTGGATCTACATAGTAATTGTTATCATCACTATCATACATAATCGGAGCATAAATATTTGAGCTACGAAGTCTACTATGAACCTGTGTTCTTTTTAGAATTGGAGGACCAAATTCACGAAGAGCACCGGTTGTTTGATAGTTCATTAATAGGCGAATACGAACGTATTTAACACCTGATCCATCAGAGCCGCTGTAAGCTGTGTGACTTGTTGGAATTGTTGTATGACCTGAATATGTTGTCCAACTTGTTGAACTAACGTTAACATTACTTGCAACGAAATATGTTGTACCACTGTTAGCTGCAATTGGGTTTTTATCTTTATCAAAACGCTCAATACCGTAATATAAAGTAGATCCACTACCTGATACGTATCTTGCAGCAATTTCGCCATAAAGTTCTTCACCTGGCTCAACCTCAATATAGTCAGATGAAAATGTACGATAGCCGCTTGTTCTGATTATATAGCTTGATGCAACTGGAGCTGTGCCTGATTTAACGAAGTCAGCTGTAGAAGTTGTTGCACTGTCTTCAGAACCTTGCATAGCTTGAATAACTCGCTTTTCCCAATACATTGTTCCATCGAATAGAACTGTATCAGCAAGACCTGAGCCATATGATTTGAGAAGTGGAAGATCTTCGTTACCGCCACTAATTCTGATATTTGAGAATGTACCTTCGCCTTTGGCGTAGAAGTTACCGTTATCCAAATCAATAGATGCTTTAATATCGCCATTACCTACGAATGTAAGTTCGTTTGGATTAGCAGATCCAAAATGAGCGAGTGACGATGTTGTTGTAGCCCAGAAAATACCCCAATTATTTGTAGGAGTCCAAACCCAATGGTTACGATCTTCAGCTATAAGATATTTGTTAGTTGTAACATCTCCAGATGCAAAACCTGTTCTGCTTATTTGACCATTAATACTAATCGCGGTACTAGTGTTTCCCGCCGCAAAGTTGGCAAAGAATGAAGTGTTGTTCGAGTCATAAAAGATTGGAGCTCGCATTTGAGTTGGAGCATAACCATAACCGTTTTCAGCGCCAATTTGATGAACGCCGTTTGCGTACAATCTTGTCCAGCTATTATCAGTTGCCTGCAAAACCCATTCGTTACGAGTATCATTAAAGATACCAGCACTAGCGCTACCGGTTGCCATGAATACCCAATCATCGTTAATTGCGTATCCTGCATAACTACCTGTATCACCTGAAACTTTAATAGAACCATAATTGCCAGTTACACCATCAATTGTATATGTTGCACTGTCGACTTGAAGTTGCTGAACTCTTTGAACGTTATGAAGTGAAGTACTTGCTTGGTCTGTATAAAACGCAGTGTTGTTCGAGTCATAAAAGATTGGAGCGCGGGATGATGTTCTTGCAAATACGTTACCATCTGGGTTAACATAAAAATGTTTTATCTGCGCTGCGCCGGCAGTTTCAGGCGTGCCTACTGTAGTTTGAATAGATGCCTGACCGGTATCTGGCCTAAAGCTTAAGTAAACACCATACGGTTGACCTGCGGTTTCACGCCCATAATACTGGCCATTAAAGTCAATGTTTGCACCTATACCTGCACCATGATAAGTGAGTCCTGGCTCTGATGCCCATAAAGTTAAGAACGCTTCGTTTGCAGCTGTGCCGCTTGGATACCAAAGCTGTAATCTGGTGTCATCATGATTGCCTTTAATATATGCATTATACAAGTAAGAGGTGCTAGCAGGATTAGTATAATATGCTGTGTTATTACTATCATAAAAAATTGGTGCTCTTGAAGAACCTGGAGATAATGAATAGCTACTGTATACTCTAAACTCATCGTTACCGTTTGCAGAAAAACCTAATACGTTTGCAGCATACTTGTACATGCCGCTATTTGCTTGACTATTAAACGCATATGTTGGAGTAGCAAGTGCGCCGTCTCCGCCAAGTATTTCTCCTGCCATTTTGATTGAAACATCAGTATTACCAAAATCGCCATAATAAGTATTGTTATTAGAGTCAAAATATATTGGAGCATATACGTTAACAGCAAAATCAGCAGAATTATTATCAATGTTTAGTCTTTGTGTACCGCCAGTCCATACTCTGAATGTATCATTAGCAGCAAATCCAAAATATGTATTTGTGTCTCCGCGATGACGAATATATGTATCAATATCAATTTGCGCCATTTGAGATGTAGATGCAAAGTCGCCATAGTAAGTGTTATTATCATCATCATAAAAACGGCCTGCATACATATCGCCTGTGGTTTGTATATTTTTATTCCCACGAGTTTTTATTGTAGTAGTGTTGTCCATAAAGAAGCCACCACCGGCAGAAAATCCTAATTCATTAACACCTAAGAATGTGGCTGCGTTAATATTAGCATTACCGCCGTCAGCTGCGCTAATTGCAAATACGTCGGTCTGTGAATTTAATTGAACTGAGCCATTTACATGAAGTTTATTTGCAGACGGAGAAGGAGTAGCAGAAATTGAAACTCCTTCGTAAGCGCCATCCATTGTAGCATAAGTACCGTTTTGGTCGCCAATAACAAGTTCGCCGTTGGTTGCATCTATCGTAACACCGATGCTTGCGCCTGTGGTCGAGAATAAGTATTCGCCGTTTCCAATAATCCAAACATTACTTGAATTATCCAAAGCCCAATATGATTTTTCAGTATCGTTATCTTGCAACGATAGCAGTTTATTAGCTGCAGCAAACGGATTGTTTGTTGCGGCCGATCTTGTACTAAGATTAAGATTTGCTTCGGTTGGGGTGACAGTACCAATCCCAACATTACCAGTTGCGTTGATAACCAAATTAGATTCATCAATAAACGATGTCATACCAAAATGAGCAAGTGAAGCTTCTGCTAAAACATATGCGGTTGTATCATCATCCGACACTGCAATAGACGCTCTGTTATCACCACTCTTAAAGCGTGCAATCGTATCAAGAGTAGCATGATATACGTCTAATGTATAGGAATTACTTGTTGTGCCAATACTTACATTTTGGTCAAAATACGTAAGAGCATCGGTTGTGCGCATTCTTTCAGCGCCATTAGTAAACGTTGATATTTGTCCGTTGGTTGGGAAACCAATATAAGTTGTAATATCACCACGATGGCGAACGTAATCATCGATGTCAATAGTATTCATTTGAGAGTCAGATGCAGGATCCGCATAATAAGCTGTATTATCAGAGTCTACAAATCTAGGAGCTCTCATATCAACCAACGAATAGTTAGCTGCGCCGCTAGAAAAACCAACGAAGAAACGATTTACCCCGCCTTGAGTAAATGCAAGAACATCAGCTCCAGATCTGTACATACCAGTACTTGTGCCTGCTTCAAAACCATATCCCGGGATACTAGCCGTGCCATCATCACCTTGAATTTGTTGACTTACGACAAGAGACGGTCCTGATGTTGCGCCAGGATCTAAGAAATAAGTATTGTTATTTGAGTCGATAAATTTTGGAGCATATACATCTACACTAAAGTCTGCAGAATTGTTATCAATGCTAAGTCTATTTACTCCTGCTATATCTACATGAAATTCACCATTGTTTGGAAAACCAAATCTTGCAGTTGTGTCTCCATTATGAAAAATCCAATCGTCTAAACCGATTGAGTGCAAAACAGAGTCATCACCAGGATGCATATAATATGTAATTGCATCTCTGTCATAATAAATTGGCGCATAAACTGGAAGTGTAGATTCTACATCAGCGTTTGAAATTGAAAACCTAGTAGCACCGCCAGTGTCAAAACTTATGGTATTTGTTCCAAAGTTCATAAACGTATCAGCGTCGCCGTTGTGGAATATTTTCTGGTCAATACCAACGTCGTGTAAAACAGAGTCGCCAGCTGGAATTAAATAATACGATGCATCATTTGCATCGACGAATGATTGTGCAACTGTATTTGCGGTTACAATCCAGTCATCGTTTGTGTCAGAATATGCTGACCAAGATAAGGAATTATTTGTAAACCCAATATTTCCAGCTGTGCTGTAAATGGATCGGTTTGTTCCATTGCCGTCAAAGTTAATTCGGGCAGGACCTGAGTTGTTACCAATTGTAAGAACTTGTTCAATTGTAATATTACCGGTTGCAGTATCGTCTGCATCTGCTCGTAAGAATTGCGCAGCCTCTAAACCGTCAACCGTGTCAGCATCAAAACCGTTACCTGGACCTTCATCTGCAGTTGTAATAATACGACCTAAGTCTGTACCTGCTGAAATTAGTTTAAACCAATCGTTTGTTTCATCCCATTGCAAAGATGATGGATTTAAATCACCGCGAAGAACTTCCCAACCAGCATTTTCCGTTGGTGTACCTGATGTGAAATTGCTGTTGAGAGTGAGAAGGTTATCAGCAATTAAAACAGTTTCAGAATTGACTGTGGTTGTTGTGCCTTGAACTGTCAAGTTACCAGTAATAACATAACTGCCTGACATTGTATCATCTTCGTCGGATCTTACAAAACTTGCGCCTTCAACTCCATCTAAAAGGTCTGCGTCAAGTCCTGATCCTGCGCCATCGTTTGCCGCATACCATATAGTACTGCCGTTAACTGTTGGCGCAATTTTAAAATCTGCGGTTGTTGACGTAAGTGCAAATTTTATATTGTTGCCAGCAAGGAATTCTAATCCACGCGCATTAATATTATTAAATACAATTTCAGATGCGCCGCTTGTATTATAAAGTCCGTAATCACCGTCTCCGCTGTCACGTACGACAAGGGATGAGTTTCTGCCTTCAAATTCTATGAATTGATCGTAAAGAGTATTATTGGTATTTTTTACAGTTAAAGTGGAAGCTGCAGTACCTTGGGTAATTTCAACTTGCCCGGTGGCTTTCGTAGTACCTGTTACCTGAAGTTTTTCTCCGGTATCGGTAGTAGATCCAATAACAACATTTTCTTGTGTCAAGAGACCATTCTTGACTATAAACTTTTTATCGTTCGCCACGGTTCACTCTCCCCAAATTGGCTTATTTTCTATTATTTATACTTTGGCGAGCTGCCCAAAGGATTGGAATTTTGTAGAACTTGCAGAAGCAGGTGTTGCTTGAATAAGTAGTACACCAACATCAATCAATACATCATATGTTGCTAATTCTGCATTTGTATAAACAACACCGTATTCTGTTGCGATTGCAGTAGAACCATCGTGCGTAACTAAAAGTTTTGTCAAGTGTCGATTACTTCCGCTTGTTGCAGTAATTGTAATTTCTGCTCCACCGTAAGATTCGTATGGAAATGAATATACTGTTGTCTGAGCGGTAGAAGTAGTTGTAAAAGATGCATCAAAATGTGTAGAGTTCGTTTGATTGATATTTGCGTTAACTGTCAACGCTCCAGACATTGTGTCGCCTGTTACATTAACGTATCTTGCGTCTGCAGTTGCAGTATCTAAATATTGCCTAATACCTTTTACAACTGATAAGACATGGCCGTGGTCATCAAAATTTATTGCATCAATAAATTCAGGATTTAAACTTGTATTTGCAAACGCGAGGTTTGCCTGTGATGAAGTATCTCCATGATTAATAGTTATATTTGCGCCGAGCGTCCCGCCGCCAGTTAATGCTGTTCCAGCGGTAATCGCAATAGTCTTATCAGCTTTAAGTACTAAAAATCCGTCTGTTTCTGTTTCAGTATAATATCTGCTATCAAGTTGGCCGTTGTTTAATTCAGTTTCAGTATAATATCTGCTATCAAGTTGACCGTTATTTAATTCAGTTTCAGTATAATAACGACCATCAAGATCTACTGATGAAACTGTCTGTACGTGCCCATAAGTATCAAAACTTATATCTTGTAATACATTACCTGCTGAATTATCAACATCAGAAACACTTGACGTATCAGCGTGTGATATTGAAAAGTTTTCAGTGTTTGCTGTATTGACATTAAACGATGCAACACCAATTAGGCCATTGTTTGCCGTGATAGTAACATCGCCGGCACCAACTAATGATTGCGCATTATTGGCCGCTGCGTCTAAAATTTCAGCTGCAGAATATCCATCTACTGTATCTGCGTCAAGGCCTGATCCATCACCATCAACAGTTATCAATGCAGCAAGAATTTCCGCTGCGGTTTGATCTGCGGTAGCACCGCTTTCAACGCCATCAAGTTTTGCACCATCCACCGAAACATCTCTGCCATCAACTGTACCTGAAACTACAACATTTCCAGTTACCGTGATTTCGTCAAATGTATCAATAGTCGTAAAGTATGTTGATCCGTCACCAGTTTCAATAACTAAAGTGCTGTTTGCGGATACCCAAGATACATCATCAACACCCGCAACGGCCGTATTAGACATAGAGGTGATGCGCCCATCAAGGCCAACAGTAACAACTGGTATTTGTGAAGATGATCCATACGAGCCTGCAACGACCCCTGAGTTGGCTATGTCTGAAGCTATTGAAATATTGCCGTTGGTTGCAGTTGCCGTTCCTGTAACATCACCTGTAAGAGTGACTTCTGTTTCAGTAGAAATATGGAATACTGAACCGTCTCCAGTTTCTAATGTAATTGTGTTATTAGCTGCAGCATAAGTAAAACTATCAACGCCAGCAACTGGAGTTGTTGTTGCGTTTGTGATACGACCATCTGCCGCAACTGTGACAACTGGAATGGCTGTTGCAGAACCATATGTATTTGCAGTAACACCTGATGCCGCAATGTCAGTTGCAACAGAAATCGTTCCTGTGTTTGAAGTTGTTGTACCTGTAACATCGCCAGTAAGAGTAACTGTTAAATCAGATTTAACTACACCATCGACTGTAATGTCTCCTGCGAAAAATCCATTATTTGCGCTAATATCACCGGCGACGTCTAATGCGTCAAAGCCAAGTGTATTAATGTTAATTGAATTGGCAGTAAGATCTTCAACAACTAAATCTTTAAATTCATTTAAGAATAAATTATATACTGTACCGTCACCAGTCGTAAGGGCCAATTGGTTATTTGCCGCATCATATGTAAAATCATCAACACCAGCAACCGCAGTTGTATTAGCTGTCGTGATTCTCCCATCGGCATCAATTGTAAGAACTGGAATTTCTGTTGAAGAACCATACGTATTCGCAACTACTCCTGTAGCTGTGTTGGTAAAGTTTGACCAATCTAAGTAATATGATCCTTCCTGTCCATCTAAGAGGTCGGCATCAAGGTTTGAACCTGCGCCGTCAACTCCAGTTAAAAGTGAAAGGATTGCTGCTGCATCTAAATCTGCAGATACGTCAATGATTGATTCCGTATTAGCAACAGCGTCGTATTTCTTAAAATATAATTTACCATCAGCAGTGTTGATAGCAATTTCACCGAGCTCTAACTGAGCGGTGGTCGGAATTCGGCCAGCAACCGAACTACGGCGTAATTTAATTGTTGACATATCTATGTCCCTTTGTTATAATAGGTATATACCTTAATAATAATACTCTATGGTTTGTTAAAACGTACCACCATCAATCTCATCAACAGCGATGGAAACTTTACCTGCAGAGATAGTCGTATTTACTCCATCTGTACCTTCAAACTCTAAAGTTCCACCTAATGATATATCTTGGTTTGCTCCACTTTCACCAGCAATAGTAATTTGTGGATTAGTTATTGAAAATTCAGTTCCAGTTAATGTTAAACCAACACCAGCTGTAAATGTACCAGATCCTGAGAACTGAGTCCAAACAATGTCACCAACTCCAATTACAAAAGACTCAGCATCTGTAACTGTTGCCACCCAACCTGTATTACGATATGTATCGCCGTCGGTTACAAAGTGGAAACTTCCTGGTATTTCTGCAGAGTCATTTGAATAAACAGTTCTTGTGAATACCCAATCAGTACTTACGTCACCAACGGTTGTTACTTCATATGCACCATTTTGTAAAGCGTTAGTTTGATCTTTAACAAGTAATGTTTCGCCAAGTACCCAATCAGTAACACCATCAATATCAAGAGTTGTATTAGCTGTTAAAGTAATTGTTTCATCGTTACTGTTATAAGTTCCACCTAAATCAGCAACAGTTGCGGCAAGAACCGAAGGCCTTACAACAACACCTTGGACAACGCTATCAACATACGATTTGTTTGCGGCATCATTTGCATCTGTAGGAGTACCTAAATTTGCGATTTTATTTGTAGCTAAACTAACTATGCCAGTATTTGATGTAAGCTGATTTCCAGTAAGAGTTATATTACCTACAGTGGCAGTTTCGGTTATTTCTATAGATTTAATTTTAGAACCAGAACCACCTGGATGGATCATATATGTTTGGTCGTCAGTATCAATAAATCTTTCAGCTAATACATCACCGCCTGGAATATCAACATTTCCAGTAGATCTGTCATATTCAAACCCTGTACCAAATCCTGAGTTAAGAAAACGTATTTTCTTACCGTCTGAGTT
>Ga0115572_10000213_pt1 | contig 49237 bp, 48 predicted proteins | sample COGITO_mtgs_1206_FD_88681 | JGI IMG/M metagenome (GOLD analysis project Ga0115572, IMG submission 88681) | Pelagic marine microbial communities from North Sea - COGITO_mtgs_120607 | ecosystem: Environmental > Aquatic > Marine > Epipelagic | place: Germany:Helgoland, sampling site Kabeltonne... | reverse complement strand
CTGGTCGCTCTTGGTTGATCATGCCACGGTCAACATTGCGCGAATTCCCTTGTCGTAGTGGTTCTTGCCGTCCGAGGTTCGGACGATACAAAAGAGCGTGTACGCCCCGGCGTCGAGCTCATATGTCGCTCTGCACGTCTGGTCTGGCCAGCACTCCGCCAGCTCAGCCGCTCCCTCTGCTTCCAGGTCGCTCTCGTCAGGAATGCCATCAGCGGACGAGACGTCGCCACCGCTGCGGAGGAATGCCAGTTCGTGATGCTCTCCTCCTTTGTTCGCCACCTCGAACGTGATCACCCCCGCCCCTAGCTCGAGAATTGTCGGAGCAAAGGCAAAGTCGGTGGCAGTGATTCCGACGGTTTGATCTGCCTTTGACGCTTGAAGAGAATCCACCGGCTCGCAAATTCGTGGCTCGCTCAGCCCCGCCATGTCGGGGGTGGGGTTAACGGAAGCCATGTTGGTGCCGCAGGCGGAGTCGATCAATGCGATCGCCGAAAACGCTACGACTGGGCGGGCGGTGGAGACAATTGGATGGCAGCTCCGTGTTCGGGTCATAGAAAGAGTTAAGCGAACCTAACAACAAGCGTCAAGTATGATTTGGAAAATTTTGGATCCTTTTTAAGTTGCGTGGCAAAAGGTTCAAGAATGGGAGCGCTGGCCTGGTTATTGGCAGCCAGCGGTTGCGGGCGGGAGCGCATACGTCCGATCGACGGCAGCATCTCAGGGCCGTCGAGGTAGTCGATTTCAGGTGTCATAAGGGGAGTGGCGTCATACGGTTTTGCCTTCACCGCTGGGTGGTGGGGAGGGCGGGTTGACTGACGGCGTTGTAGGTGACATTTATTAGGGCACGACCGGATTTGGCTGCCCTCTCTCAACGCGCAGTACACCGTCGTGGGCAAGCACGTCGAACATCTGGTTCGGCTCGTTTGCGCTCATTTTCGTGAGAAAAGACTGGATAGTTCAGCGAGATTCATCAGCTCGCACCCCTCGAGTCGCCACATCTTCACAAAGCGATCCACGGTTTCGGTACCGGACCTCGCCCCGAAGAGTGACCGTGCGCGCCTACTGCAGTGCGCCTTGAGCGCACGCGCAGCAAGGAAGCGATCGAACCTGATCTTGTCTGAACCGTTCATTGGGACGACAAGACAGTGCCGGTCGTGCCCGCTGTCTGGGAAGATCGGTCGATGTACGCAGTTGCTACCTTCTTCGTCGTGGCAGTCATCTCGGTGGCTTTCACTAAGCTCGCGGCCGGAGCGCTGATAGCCACTGGCGTTCCACCCGAAAGCGCATCGTTCCAGGCCCGGTCTGCGTTTAGCGGCGCTGGTTTCACGACCAGCGAAGCCGAGAACGTCGTGAACCATCGGGTTCGCAGACGAATCATCGGTACAACCATGTTTGTTGGCAGCCTCGGCACCCCGACTCTCGTGCTCACCGTGCTTGTCGGATTTATTGCCCCGGGGCCCGGATCGACCACCGAACGGGCACTGGTCACGGTCTCGGGAGTGCTCTTCATCCTAATGATTGTTCTCAATCGACCGGTCCAGCGGCGACTGGACCGGATCGGACAGCGATACGTCCATCGTCGCCTGGCGCCAGCGCTGGCCTCGGACCGGTTGGATTTGTTGACGCTGTCCAGCGAATTCGCGGTCCAGGCAATCAAGCTCGAGTCGACACCTCTGGAATCGGTTCGAAGCCTTCGAGGGCTCGCCCATGCGTTTCCCGATGTCACGGTCTTGGGGGTTCGCCGAGGAGCGACATACCTCGGTGCGCCACCGGTCGACGTAAATCTGGTTGCCGGTGACGAACTGATCATCTACGCCCACCGCGAGCACAAGCTTTGGGTTTGAGCGCCCGGCCATCATCGCGACAGCCGACACCTGAAAGCCTGCCAACACAACGCACGGCACCCGGATCGCCAGCGAATCGGACCGTCGTGATCTGCAGCCGCTCACTGCACCGCACAGGTCGGCAACGACGGGCCGTGCGATGGAGCAGCTGACGATGGGCCTCGGGTCTGTACTCGCAGGCCCGGCGCTCAGCAGGTGTCTTCCGACTCTGGTTGCTCGCGCCGGTACGCCAAGGACGCGCGACCGATGTTGTCGAGAATTGCGTCACGAATCTCCATAAATCGCGGTCGAGGCAGGTCGTGGCCCATGTCGGGGAGCGCAAGCAAACGCGACCCAGGAACGGCCATCGCTGTTGCGACTCCACCGCTGAACTTGACGAGTGGATCAAGAAGTCCGTGAATGACAAGTGTCGGTGCTGTCACCGTTGCGAGCAGTTCGGTGCGGTCGCGGCTCGCAGAAATCGCAGCCAACTGCCGTTCGGTACCTCCGGGGGTGAAACTCCGCTCGACCAATGCTGCTGCCAGCGTCCGGCGCTCGCCAGCATCAAAATGTGGTCCAGAGATCAGTTCATTCAGCTTCACGTCTTCGTCGACTGCGTTCTCTTTTGTCGGCGTCGGGCGCCGAGCGACCTTGCGCGCAAGTGACAGCTTGACGCCGCCACTCTTGCGGTCACCCACGTTTGACATGATCGAACACATGCTGCGCACTCGGGTCGGATGGTTGATCGCCAACTCCTGTGCAATCATTCCACCCATCGAGACGCCAACGATGTGAGCTGACTCGATATTGAGCGCGTCGAGCAGCCCAGCTGCGTCGTCCGCCATGTCGACAAGGGTGTAGCCGACACCCTTCAGCGGCCGTCTCGCTAGAATCGCTGCCAACGTCTTCGCTGTTCTCGGAGGCGTCCATGTTCCCTGTGTCGACAAGCCGATGTCTCGGTTGTCGAACCGAATGACCCGGAAGCCCTCGGCGACGAAGAGATTAATGAGGTCCTCGGGCCATTCGATCAGTTGCGTGTTTAAACCATGCACGAGAAGCAGCGGCTCACCTGTTCCTCTGATGTCGTACTCGATCGTGAGTTTGTTGACGTGGGCATGAGGCACGCTGAGAGACTAAAGGAACAGTGATTCGATTTCTTAGCGGCGTCGCGGCTGCGACGGCATTCAGCCACTCGGACGGTGTTCCGTCCCGCACGGTCTCGACGGGTTGGCAACTGTGCTGGTCGGCGCTCTAAGGCGATCACTTAACCGAGGGTCAGCTACCGTTTCGGTATGCCTACCTACGAATGCTCAGCCTGCGGAATGTCCGTCAATGCCACATGCGGCGCATGTAATGCTCCGCTCGTCAACGACACGATCAGACGCGATGACGGATCGTCCGTGCAGATCTCGAAGTGCCCGAATGGCGATGGAAAGATCAAGTCGCCGATGTGCTGTGGCGCCGATATGTCCTGCGCCGTGGCTTAATTCTCGGACCGAGACTCCGACGCTTTGCCCGCCTGTTTACGTCGCGGAGCGACGCCACCGAACAACGATGTCACCGTTCAGAGAGGATTCGAACTGGGGAGGGCGTTGAGAGCACTGAGGAGGCCGAGGTGAAAGCCTCCGAAAAAGACAAGGCGGTGTTCAGGTTCAAGTCGGGCTCAAACATGCAAAGTAAGTCGCGATGGCTGCGGAGAAAGCCAAACGGCGGGCTGGACAGTTGTTCAAGTCGGCTCGTCGGGCTCTCGGTGTTTCTGGCGGCTCTGTCGCTGCGCCGCCGTCACCGACGTCCCGATTCGCCGATTTGGGTAGCGAATTGGGTGAATTCGTTGTCATCCATGGCGACAGTCTCGGCATAGTTCGGGAACGTTGCGGCGTGGACGTCGGAGCGAAACGCAGCGAGTGCTCGGATTCGCTCGTCAACGATTTGTTGTCGGAGACCTGCGATGTCCGCGTAGGTGCGGGCATGTCGGGGTACGCGCGGACCTTCGCCGCAGATATCAGACATGAACAAGAAAATCGCGTCGGCATCGGGGCCGGAGCCGAGCGATACGGTCATCAATTTGGTGCGCCGGTTGATCTCAGCCATCACTCTTGCGGGGATCAGCTCGCACTCGACAGCGAACGCGCCGGCCTCTTCCAGTTCGCGGAATTGCTCAAGGAGCGTCATCGCCTCGTCGGCGGTTGTGCCGATCGATCGAACCCCGCCGTAAAGCGTTGACTTCTTAGGCACAAATCCGAGGTGGCCTATGACGGGGAGGTCCTCGGCGGTGAGGCGGCGCACGCAGCTCATCGCTCGCGCCGTGATCACGGCATCGGCACCCGCATTGAGTGCATTGAACGCAGCGGCTAGGAGGTCGTCTTCGGTGACGGCCCCGTCGAAGTCGATCGCGGCGCTCACGAACACCCGAGACGAGCCTGCTCGAACTTCGGGAACTGCGTTGGCGAGACAGGCGACCATGTCGATATCGGCCGCCTCGGCCGCAGCGGCCTCCTCGGCCGTGCCAGCTGTGACCTGCACGAGTCGCGTACCGGAGTTTTTCAACGCTCGCAACGATGCCACGGTGACCGTTCGGTCGGCTTCTCTGCCGCCGAAGTCCAGGATCCGTACCATTGCATGATCCTGCCACGTTTCGGCCAGAAATCGAACAGCGCAGATGGCCTTGTTGAGTGATGACGACGGTTTGAATCCTCCCCGGCGTTGACGTCGCATCAGGTCGTTCGGGCGGCCGGATCAGAATCACTTGATCCGGGAGGGATCAGCGTGGCTGCGGTTCTGGCCGGACATCGGGCGGAGCAGTTGTGCTGTTGCTCACGGGCTTGTTGGCCTCCGCGTGAGTTGCTCAAGGCTGCTGTCAGCTTGGTCTAGCGTGACGATCGTGCGCCGAGTCTCGACGCACGGTAAATCGAACTAAGGGGAACACGATGTCTAAGTACTTCATTACGGGTCGATACGCCGCCGCAGGCGTCCAGGGTCTGATGCAAGAGGGCGGCACAAAGCGCCTTGATGCGGCCACAGCGGCCATCGAATCGGTCGGTGGTTCAGTTGACGCGTTCTACTACTCGTTCGGCGAGGACGATGTGATTGGAATTTGTGACTTTCCCGACGCGGCCAGTGCAGCTGCGGTCTCGATGATGATCAACAGCACGGGGGCGGTGAGTGTTTCACTTGCGCCGCTCCTCACGGTCAAAGAAGTCGACGCAGCGGCGAGTAAAACCCCCGCCTATCGTGCCCCCGGGACTTGATCTTTATTGGTAAGAGGCTGCTCCGCCGATGTGGCTTCGGCAAGCCAGTCCCGTGCGCAGGGTGCTGGCGGTGATCCCAGGTCCTCTCTGTCAATATCTAGAGCAATACCGTTCGTGCTGTGCCGCCGAGCGGGATGAGAGACGAGTCCGGCCGGATCGAACCATGAGTGCCCTCTTCGGTCCACTCGCCCAGCAGGGCGGGGTGCCCGACATCTAGGCGGCGTAGCGATTGCGTCCCGCAAGGGAGCGGTCCGTTGTTCGTTGAAGCGCACATCGGTCAAAAGGGTGCGCGCGACAGGGAACCAACCCGGCCAAATCCTCAGCGTGCGTAGTTGGTCAGTAGATCGAGGCCACTCAGCGGCACGACGACGACCACAGCATCTACTGGTAATCGTTCCCAATAACGATTATGGTGTCCACGTATGGACCAAATTCCAACAACCCCGGTAGGAAGTTCAAAGCTCCCGTTTCGATACCCACCCTCGGGTAGTGTTGCAGCCCCAACCATCGACCAATCGGTATATTCACCAACGCCACGCCCAAAAGTCCTGAGTGACGACGCGCCGAACGTGGTCGTGATTTTAATTGACGATGCTGGCCCCGCCCTGCCGGACGCTCTCGGCGGGGAAGTCCACACGCCGACACTGCAGCGGGTGCTCGATGAAGGCCTCGGGTACAACCGGTTCCACACCACAGCAATGTGCTCGCCCACCCGAGCGTCAATGCTGACTGGGCGTAACCATCACCGAGTTGGCAACGGTCAGATCGCTGAGCTTGCCAATGACTGGGATGGCTACTCAGGCCGAATTCCCCGAAGTAGCGCCCTGCAAGCAGATGTCCTGCGCGAATACGGGTACTCCACCTCAGCGTTCGGAAAGTGGCACAACACTCCTGCGGCGGAGACGTCAGAAACCGGACCGTTCCACAACTGGCCGACATCGCTGGGGTTTGAGTACTTCTACGGCTTCCTGTCTGGAGAGGCCTCGCAGTACGAACCGAACTTGGTCCGCAACACCACCGTGGTGGCACCACCTGCGACTCCTGAAGAGGGGTACCACCTAAGCGAAGACCTTGCGGAGGATGCCGTGAACTGGCTCCGCAAGCATCAGGCGATGCAGGCAGACAAACCGTTTTACATGTACTGGGCAAGCGGTGCGATCCACGGCCCCCACCACGTGCATAGCGAATGGGCAGATAAGTACGCCGGGAAGTTCGATGACGGCTGGGACGCCTACCGTGAACGGCACCACGAGCGGGCGAAGCAGCTTGGATGGATACCTGAAGACGCTGAACTCACTCCGCGACACCCCCAGATGGCTGCATGGGATGACATCCCTGAGGAGCAAAAACCGTTCCAAGCGCGCCTTATGGAGGTGTGCGCTGGATTTGCCGAGCATGCTGACGTTCAAGCCGGGAAGATTCTCGACGAACTCGATCGGCTCGGGATTGCCGACAACACGCTCGTGTTCTATGTCTGGGGAGACAACGGGTCGTCTGGCGAAGGCCAGGACGGTACCATCAGCGAGCTGCTGGCCCAGAACGGAATCCCGACAACTATCGACCAGCACATCGACACCCTCGAGTCTCTTGGCGGCCTTGAGGTTCTCGGAACACCGCTTGTTGACAACATGTATCACGCCGGTTGGGCGTGGGCAGGATCATCCCCGTACTTGGGTATGAAACTGATGGCGTCGTACTTGGGCGGCACCCGTAACCCGATGGCTGTTCGATGGCCGGCCGGCATTGACCAGAACGGTCAGGTTCGCACCCAGTTCCATCACGTCAATGACCTTGTCCCAACCATTTACGAGGCCATCGGCATCACGCCTCCGGAGACGGTTAACGGGATTGAGCAGGACCCGATCGACGGGACAAGCTTCGCATACACCTTTAACGACGCAGAGGCAGATGGCCGCCTGAAGACGCAGTACTTCGAGATCATGGGGAGCCGTTCGATCTACCATGAGGGATGGATGGCGTCCGCTGTCGGGCCACGCCTGCCCTGGACGAAGGGCGTCGATCCGAAAATTTTGCAATGGACGCCAGACAACGACCGCTGGGAGTTGTACAACCTTGATGAGGACTGGTCGCAAGCCAACGATCTAGCTGATCAGATGCCCGAAAAGGTAGCTCAACTCAAGAACCTCTTCCTCGTGGAAGCAACAAAAAACCAGGCGCTCCCGATTGGCGGCGGACTATGGATCCCTGTATTCCACCCCGAGATGAGACTGACGCCGTCACAGACGGAATGGGTATTCCCCGGTGACATGACCCGTATTCCCGAGGTCACCGCACCTCAACTCGGGACCCGGGCGAATGTTGTGACGCTCGACGTTGACCTCCCCGAACAGCCGAGCGGCGTCTTGTACAAGCTGGGTGCTAACTCCGGTGGTTTGACTCTGTTCATTCAGGACGGAGTCCTCATCTTCGAGTACAACCTGTTCATCATTCAGCGAACACAGGTCCGCTCAAGCAGCACCTTGCCGGTTGGTCCCGCAACGATCAGCGTCACGACGATGCCCACTGAGAAGGCTGCAGCGGGACCGCTCCAGATCGTCCTTGAGGTCAATGGCGAGCAGGTCGCAGAGGGTGTGGTGCCGGTGAGCGCCCCACTGTTCTTCACTGCGAACGACTGCCTTGACTTTGGTCAGGCTCTCGGATCGCCGGTCTCGCTTGACTACTTTAAACTTGCCCCATTCGCTTTCAATGGAACGATTCACGAAGCAAAAGCACGATACGTCGAAACCGCCGACCAGTCGGCCTAAACGGTGTCACTTGACTTACCCGGAGATCTCAGTGAAATCCCGCTGAGATCTCCGGGTTTGAAGTCTGAAACGTCGGGCGGTTCAACGAAACTTTTGGTGGCTGATGTTCATATGCCCGCAAAGAGACCGCAGACATGCACCGAAAGCGCAAAGCGAGCGACTCGACCTGCGGCGCCTACCCGGTACCGCTGCCCGTCGACTTTGCAGCGGTACGTGACCAGATGGATGTTGAGGTGGCGTGGGGACGGACAGTGGGAACCCCAGTCCACTCAACCCTCATCGCTGAGCGTGGATAGTCGGCTTCCTGGGCGGCCTCTTTGTGGGTTCCGCCGACATGTCTGGCTTAGTTGTTGTCGGCGACCTGCATTTATCCGCAGACGTTTTATGTCAACACGAAACGTGGACGATGCTGGGTAGAGCCGGCTTTATGGATCAGAAGAGACGTCGGGTGAGGAGTCGGCCAAGCACCGTAGCGTTAGTGTCTGCCATGACCTTAAGTACCTCAGGGTCGGCGAAGTTCGCTGCCGAAGCCGACATGAGGCTGTCAAGCGAGTCGGTCCACGTCGCAACAGTTGCATTAAACGGAGCTGGGCCTGACGCCACCGACGTCATCCATGTCAGGCCGTTCGCACCATTCGAAATATGTTTCCAATTCATGTCGATATTCCGGTCCATTGTTGCATCGTCTTGCGGCATCCCCGACATGTAAAGAACTGATCCGAACTTACCATCGCGACTGCCTCGCTCGGCCTGCACGCGAAACAGGTTGCGCCGCTGCACGTTCACTTGCGTATCTCGCATCAGTGCGACCAAGTCGGCGTCTTGGTAGATCTTCGACTGTGCGGCCATGGCCGCGTCCACAGTGTCGAACTCGAATGCCACGATGCACAGCCCCGACATCTCGCCGCCCATAACGATTTGGCTTGCATTCGATGAGGTGGCACCGAGCGTTCCAAGTCGCTCTCCGGCCCACTCCTGGCCAGCCTTGCCGAAAGCATCTGGATCGGCAATTGAAGCTAGGACAGTGTAAACGTACGACATGGAGCCTCCCTTAGGTGTTGGATGTTGAAGAGTCTCACAGAAATACTGACGTCGTCAAAGTGCTCAGGTGAGGTTGAAGTGAGCCATCGTCGAGGAGTCGGTGTTGGTGGCCTGGCTGTTGACCGTGGAGCTCCTTCTTGACTCAAAACCCATCAAACAAGAAAAGAGTGTGGACGTTCATCTAGCTGGTACTGGCCAATGCGGCCGGCTAGCACCGGCTGCGACGATCGAGACGCCACTCACCTTCACGTTTAGCGTTGTTCGAGATAGGGACAACCGATACCTGCAAGCCTTCAGCGCACGTATCAATGTCGTAGGCGCGCTGAAGTATGAAGAGTGGCATCAAAGCGATGTGTATCGGGAAGGGCGCTTTTAGAAGTTGTGTTCCAAAGACCCACCCGTTGAGATCCTCACTCATGTCGTTACGCATCACAGCGATGTCCGTCATGTTTCTGAAGAAGAGGACCGAAAGGTAGGGAAAGGACGTAGCGGCCGTGCCATTCTGCGTCGATAGTTGGGTTGAGAGTCTCCCACGAGGAAGGGCCGAACGTCTCCGAAGTGTCAGACTTCGTCTGTGACCATTGACAGACGACACCACGCCAGAGAAATTCTTGAACAGGATCGGATCATGGCGGTTCTTCGCCAGATCCCGGAGGAGTACCTCGTACCGCTTGCCGATCTCTTAGTCGAGGGAGGTGTGCGGTCGTTGGAGATCACCCACGACTATGAGCGAACGACCGATGATGTTGCGATGCTCAGCAAACGGTTCGGCTTGGATGCGTCGGTTGGAGTTGGAACAACGTGGTCAGTCGAACAAGCCGAGTCAGCAGCTGCCGCTGGCGCCGAGTTCTGCGTGATCCCTGGAGTTGATATCGCGACGTCGCAGCGCAGCGCCGAGCTGGGCATGTTGACCTTGCCGGGCGTGCAAACGCCTGCCGAGATCCAGACTGCGCTACGAGCTGGCGCAGATGTGCTGAAGTTTTTCCCGGCAGAACCGCCTGGAGCAGCGTGGTTGGCTCAGGTCGTACCCGCTTACTCAAAGCGTCCGTTCATGGCAACCGGTGGCGTCACGGTCGAAAATATGGCGGACTTCTACGCAGCCGGCGCGATCGCTGTCGGAATGGCCAACTCACTCTTTGGAGACTTCCGCGAATTGGACCGGGCACCCTCATTGATCGCTGCGGCGGTTGCCGTTGCACGCAACCACTAACCAGGTTCCGGCCGGCCGATAGCGGATCATGGCAGCTGACGTGGGATGCCTGGGTCGCACGGGACGACTGAAACATCGTTCTGCTCGTCCCTCGAGACCGGTCAGGTGTGGCATTCGATGCCGGCGGCCAACGCGCAGCACGTCGACCGTTTGCTCACTGGTCATCCACGTGTCCGCCGCCTTGAAGCGTGACCGTCGTGTTTCGATCACGGCACTGATCACGTTGGCTTGGGCGTGGTCGGTGGTGGCCATCCCCAGATTTGCGGCTGTGCAGATGGATAGTGCAGTCGAACAATCACCTGTGGGCACAGCTTCGCCGCCTACCGTGCGGCGATGAGGTCGGTTTACATACTTAGCAATCCGACAGCTCGGGGTGGGCCGACGCAGCTTGATGCAGTCGTTGCAGCGTTTGCTCGTTTCGATGTACACCCGACGGTCTTGGCGGTGACGACAGCAGCCGACGCACGTGCAGCAGCGCAACGAGCCGTCTCGGACGGTGCCTCTCGGCTCATCGCCGTCGGCGGAGACGGGATGGTTCATCTTGCGGTCAACGCAGTCGCCGAATCTGAGACCGTGCTCGGTGTCGTCCCGTTGGGCACCGGCAACGACTTCGCCCGGGCACTCGGACTCCTCGACGGTGATATCGACGAACAGGTCGGCCGGACTCTCGCCGAACCGACACCGGTCGATGCGATCCGAACCGATGGCGGGTGGGTGGCCAGTGTGGCGACGCTTGGGTTTAGTGGCGACGTCACGGCACGAGCGAACAGGCTTTCCTGGCCGCGCGGACAGTCTCGCTACACGCTGGCAACCATGTTTCAGCTCCCGCGTCTTCGCACGCTACTCGTGACAGTCGAGATCGACGGGCGTCGGGTCGCAGGGGCGACCACGTTGCTTGCCATCGGCAACACCGGGTATTTCGGCGGCGGAATGAGGATCTGTCCGGCGGCGCGAGCCGACGACGGCCGCCTCCATGTCGTGAGTATCGGCGATGTTCCGCGCCGTACGTTCTTGCGGGTCTTTCCGACCGTGTTCTCGGGTCGGCACATCAATCGCCCCGAGGTGACTGTCGACGCAGGTGAGAACGTGATGATCGACGGGGTTGGCGTTGACGTTTGGGCTGACGGCGAGCAGCTCGGTTCTCTACCAATGCGTTTCGAGGTCGTGCCGTCGGCACTGCTTGTGGCCGGCGCACGCGCTGGCTACGAGGATGCAGCCCGTTGAATCTGATGGCGGACTATGTGCGCGCCGTCGACTGGAAAGACAGCGCTCTTGCCAACGCGTGAAACAGAGTGAAAAGCCTCATGGGAACAGCTCGTCTGCTCCGTTCGGTTCAAGTCGAAACGGGTGTCTTAACTGGAGACCCGCGACCCATTGAAATGAGAGAACGAAATGATCGAATTGAAAATCGACGGCCGGGGCTACGTGCTCGATGACGAACTCAGAGACGAAATCCGCGCGAAGATTGGCTCGCTCGAAGGGCATATGGATGGACTCCAGAGCGGCCACGTCACCGTCTCGTGGGAGGGCAGCCAGAACGAACAGACCGAGATCCACGTCCAACTTTGGGGGTCAGGCCATCGATTCGAAGCATCCGAAACAGATCGGATCGCTTTGGCGGCCGTCGACAAAACTGGCTACAAGCTTGCGACACAGATCCGGCGGGAACATCGCAAGAACGTGGTCAAACATCGCCACGGCTGAGAGGCGTTGTTGAGATCAGAGTTCTTCGAGGATTTGGTTGCGCTTGACCTCAAACTCCTCGTCTGACACGAGCCCGCGCTGGTGGAGGTTCTCCAGTTCGTCGAGGCGTGATTGCGCCGTCGGACTGGTCGGTGGGGCCAAGTTCTGGCCTTGGAGAGCGTCACGAATGGCGGCGGCATCGCGTTGCGAGTCGGCCTGCTCGTCTGCCTGCATCTGGGCGAAGATCACCGTTCGGACATGTTCGGGATCTGGAATGTTCTCGAAGATTGAGTCACCCGTTTCTCCGGCGGACTCGATGGTGACCACTCCATTGTTCAGCATTCGGGCGATCATTGATTGCTGGAAGTTGACGTTGTTGATCCGGTTCAGCGGGATCGAAACTCCGCTGCGGCGAATGACACCGCTCTGATATGCCACGCGCTGGTCAGTCACTGCGAACCGAGTAGTACGCCATTGCACGAACTCGTAGATTGTGTTCGCCAGCCAGACCACGAAGGCAACTAGTGCGATCCAGCCAATGGCCGTGGACACCCAGTCGGCGTCAACGCTCCACAGCAAGAACAGGAGTGCAAGCACGCCGAGGCCAGCAGCGGCCTGCTTCCAGAAGTACCACCAGTGTGGGTTGCCGGAGAGAACCATGTTTTCTCCCGGCATCAGTTGGAGTTGTGACGCAGCCATGAGTCAAATCGTAGTCCACGGTCACCGGGCCCCCGATTGTCGCGTTGTCGAACTGCGAGCTGCCACGTTTCCGGCTCACTCGTTCTCGATCTGCGACGTCGGTCAGCATTGAGCGGATGCTTGCTTCGAACCATCACAGTCCCCAACCCGACCGGACGCCTCTCCGGATGGGTTGGGCGAGGCCGGGCGGGAGGACCACGCAAGACGGCCCGGTGGGGTTTTGACGCGTTAGCCGTCCTATTGCGCTGCGGCACCCGACACTTGGTGTTGCCACCACCGATGAAGGCTCGGTGTGCTTTCAGGCCTGAGTCAGGCTGCGAATCGAAAATGCGCTAGCGCTGATGAAGAGCCCAAAGACAATCAGGTAGAAACCGGCGATCCACGCCACGACCGTCACGGTGGGCTCCGGCCAGGCCACGATCACGGACCCGGCTGCGATGGAGAGAAGTCCAGCGAGTGCTAGCCATCCGCGACCGTCGACGTACTTGTTGGCGATTGCGTCGATGATCTCGATGACGCCCGTCACGATCCACACTGCGCCGAGGATGGTCGCGAGCACTGTCACGGTCTCAAACGGGTGGCGCAGGACTACGACGCCGCCGATCATCCCGAGGATGCCAATGAATCCGACGAATCCCGGTGAGACGACGTTGTCGGCGAAGGCGCCGATTAGGCGGAACACACCGAACACCAGGAGCTGTATCCCTAGCAACACCGACAACACGGTGAGAGTTTGGCTCGGCCAGGCGAGGATAATGGCGCCTAGAGCGACCGTGAGGATGCCGATCACCAAAATGGCTGACCACTCGCGTGCGAGTAGCAGGCTGGTCGGGCCGGGCTGGGTCTCCATCTCTTGCGTCACGGCAGAGACCTTACTTTGCGTTGTGGTCCCGGCTGTTGATTACATTCCGCCTGCGACCTTAATGGTCTGACCGGTGACCCAGCTGCCAGCGTCGCTTGCCAGATAAACTGCGGTTGAGCCCATGTCATCGGGGGTACCGAGACGCTTGAGTGGGATCCGCTTCTGCGCCATGTTTTCGAGTTGGTCTTCGTCGGTTTCGAGCGCGGTCATCATCACTTCGGTCGGAACGTAGCCGGGGGCGATGCCGTTGACTCGGACGTTCGGTGCGAACTCGAGCGACAGAGTTTTGGTCAGCGAATTCACCCCTGCCTTGGCGGCGCCGTAGTGGCCGCTCCCCGGTACAGCGACTTCACCGGCCGGCGAGGTGATGTTGATGATCGCGCCCGACTTCATCCGCTCGAAAGCGACCACTGCGCCTTTCCAGACTGCGGTCAAGTTCAACTGAAGGCACGTCTCCCATTCGTTATCCCCGATCTCGCTAAGCGATGTGCGAACCGGCGACCCGCCGGCATTGTTCACCCACACATGCAGGCCGCCGAATTCGTCGAGCGCAGCATCGGCGAGGGCCTCGACGGCGGCGGTGTCGGTGACGTCAGTTGCCATGGCGATCGCAGTGCCGCCGGCAACGTTGATCTCGCGTGCGACACGCTCGATGCGATCGACGTGGCGGGCAGCGACGATCACCGATGCCCCAGCTGCAGCAAGGTTCTTAGCGATACCCTCCCCGATGCCCTGGCCGCCGCCGGTCACAACTGCGGATCTGCCGCTCAGGTCGAAGCTGTTCATTGATGTCTCCTCAGTTTGTCGAAAGACCGTCGTTGACGGTCTTTCACGGATTGCAAATCGGTGTAGCCGATCCGATTTTTCGGTCAATCAGCTGTGGCGATCACGTCGTCACCGAACGCACTCAGGCGGTCCAAGCCGTCAGGACCCGCGAAGAAGAATGCAGGCACCATGACTCGGCCGACGCCCGCGTCGCGGAGTTGCTCGACACCCGCTACCGGGTCAGCCATCTGTGCGCCGAACATCGCATTGACCTCGATTTCTGCGGGGTCTCGTCCGGCTTTCTCGGACGCAACGCGAAGCCGCTCGATCAGCCCGGTGAGTCGGTCGATGTCACCCTCTCCGGGAAAGTAGCCGTCGGCCATTCGGACGGCTCGTGAGATCGCAGCCTCGGAGTCGCCACCCACGAGAACGGGGATTCTCTTCTGGATCGGCCGCGGGCTGCATGTAGCCGGAGCGAAATCGACAAAATCGCCGTGGAACTCGGCGTGAGGTCCGGCCCAGAGCGCACGCATTGCTTCGACGTACTCGTCATTGCGCGCACCACGTCGTGCCCACGGCACACCGAGAGCATCGAACTCTTCTTTCATCCAGCCGACGCCGAGACCGAGCTCGACGCGTCCTCCAGACAATCGATCGAGCGTGGCAAGTTCCTTCGCGAGAATCAGGGGATTGCGCTGAGGAACGATGAGAATGCACGTACCAAGACGCAGTCCAGGTGCCGCAGCGGCAGCGAACGCCAGCCAGATCAGCGGGTCGGGGATCGGTGTCTCGGGTTCGGCGGGAATCTTGCCGTCTGGGGTGTACGGGTACGGCGACTCAATTGATGTCGGCATGATGACGTGTTCGCCGCCCCATAACGACTCGAAGCCTGCCGCGTCGGCCCGACGGCAGACCTCGAGTGAATCTTCGTGTTCCTGTGCGATGCTGCTCGCGAATGCCAGCCCGAATTTCATGTATTTCCCCGTTCGTCGCCTGCCGAGGGAGTCCCCGCCCGGCTCGGTCGAGCGTAGGCGTCGGGATCGAGAACATCAGAATTGGAGCCTGACGACCGGATCAAAACCATGAGCTGTTCCTCTCGTTGCGGGCTAGGGCTTGAAATCGTCGGTCGGTGCGCGAAACCCAAGCGTTGAGTCCAAGATTGACGTCCCACGGGCGCATGGAGGTCGCCGCACTTCACTGATCTGAGCCAGGGGCCCTCTGGCCTCACGCAAGGGCGGGTGCGCGTTCGGGTCGGCATTGCAGTCGTCGGACCGCATGACCTTGGCGACTCGATGGTCACTGTTGGAGAACGCAGAGGCGCGGCCGCTTGGCCGTAGCGAGCTACTACTCCGTAGAGGTGAACCCGAGTTGTTCGAGACGGCCGCGAAGAAAGACCGGAATCGTCACAGGAGCTCCGGCCAGGCGATCAGCAACTTCTGGGCCATTTTCGTCCCAAATATGACATGTATTGACAATGCTCTTCCACATACCGTCGTCGCTCTGCGACCGGTCGAACATGTTTTGCTGCTCACCGGCAAGCTTTGCCTCGGCGGCGCGCATCGACCAGAAGCACTGCATCGCCACTGGTGCCATAGCGTTAATCAACGCCGTGATATGGGTGCACCCGCGCGGTCCTCCGAACAACTCGGCGATGTGTTTAGTGAATCCGCGTCCAATCGACAGACCGACCAGCTGTTGATAGTGCGGTGTGATCGATGGACACCGATCTTGCGGATGTGACTCGAACAGCGCAGTCGCCTTAATGATCTCGAGTTGCGGAAAAGCGAGCTCTATCGCCAACTGCATGTGGTGAACAGTCAGCGGATCCGGATCCTCACGGAGATACAGCCCGGGAGGCTTCTGATCGCGCACGGCGCCCTGTAAGAGCAGGCGATCAGCGGCAAGTCGGAATGCTTCGACGCGGTACTCGCGGTCGTGAAGAATCTCGACGGCCCCGTTGGGCGGCGGTGGAAGAATCGGGCCGGTGTCGAACTGCGTCATACTTCGATGCAAGCAGAGCGAGAGCGGCGCGACTCAATCGCAATGCACTGAGGGTGTCGTCCTAACGTCGGACCCTTATGAGGAGGCCTGTATGCGCTCTCGAACATCGACACGCTCACTCGGAACGCTGCCATTCAGGCATATGAGACGGTGGGTGTGGTCCCCTCGCGCTTTTCAACTTGAGCAGGTCCTGCAGCTGCGAGCATCATCGCCATTGGGGCGGGTTGGTTCAGTTCGGTCGATGATCTGAAGGCCTATTGACAGCGACTCGCGCAGCCACAATGGTTCCCTTTACCAGCAAAATCATCGGAGGAAAAATGAGAATTGTTCAGCAGGCCTTTTCAATGAAGCCCGAAAGCATTGCCCGAGGAACTGCAGCTTTCGCGGACATGTCTTCTTACTGGAATGAAAAGTCAGGCGTACCTGGGTTTACATACATGGTGACGCTCGGAATGCCCCAAGGTACTGTCGCAATCTCGATGCGAGCAGATTCGATGGCGGCATTCTCCGAGGCGCTTTGGCCAATGATGGCTGATGCCGAGTTCCAGAGGCTTTCAAACGAAGTGAACGCTTGTCTGTCAACGCCGTCGGAGCCAGTTATGTGGCAACTCATGCACGCTGCAGGTGAAATGCCCTCAGAGCCATCGACGATCGTTCATCAGATAACGCTCAGGTCCATGGACCCCGGCGCACTCGGATGGGCGACTGAGATCGCAGACTATGCCAGCAGCGTCATCGGGAGGCCAGTCGTCGTCGGCGGTACCACCTACGGATCGTCAAACATGTCCACGCCAGCTAACGCCATCACGTTTTTCACTTACTGGGATGACGCTGCTCAGATCGACGAGGGCGGCCCAAAGCTCCTGATGGACGCCGGATATGCGGACCTGCAGCAGAAAGCTAACGGTCTCATCGATCCAGGATTCATGTCGTCAGTACTGGCTCGCCGGAGCAATTGATCCGATCAGAGTCGCCGTCACATCTGCAGCAGCCGTAACGGCGGCAAGAGTCGGTCTCGTCTGCTTGTTGATCCGTGGCATAAGGCCCACGGATCAATAAGCAGAGGTACCAAACGCTCAAAAGCCCCGACACAAATGTTCCAACGGTGCGCTTGCCCTTTTTTTGTCGCAACAGGTCGGCCCGACATTCATTCGGCACTCAAATCGGACCATTGGCTAGCAGCCCCGCTTATTTCACCCAGATTGCTTGTTCGGACGGCCTGCTTTTGCCTCAGTTCTTTGTCGTAGCGTTACACAGGCTCACCATCGGAGTCCATCCACGACGGACGACAGCTCTGGCAGAGCTAAAGCGTGGACGACAGTGGTAGCAGGAAGTTCTGGAACGAACCACGGAGTCGGATCGATCTCAAGCTGCCGCAGTCAGAAGTTCGCTTGCAACGAGTTGCATGGCTTGCAACAGAGCGCAACATTTTTGGGACTAGATGTCTCGCCAATCGACTTAATTACCGAGATTCTTTGAGAACTTTGAGGGTCGCACTGTAAGCGCTCAAGGGTGGTACTAAATCTCTTTCTGCTTACACGTGCTTGAAAATTCGGCACTCGGAGGCGCCGCGTGACGAGTGCTCAACCCAGCAACTGGTATGCCCTGATTTGCCCGGTCTCGGCCCAAGTAAATCATTCAAGGATCGGGAGAATCTCGGGAGCGAGTCGTCGGGCAGTAATAAGTCCGATCGATGTCACAGCATCGAGCTCCTCAGCGGTCGTGGGTTTAGCTGCCGCAATGGCGGAGAGGTCACGGTCCGTGAGCAGTTGTGTCGGGACGACCCGCGCGCGCAAAGCCGACTCGGCTCGCCAGACGGTCAAACGCTCTAGTGTCGAGTCGACAGGACGCAGCCGTCGCAATGCCGCTGGAACGGGAATTGATGCGGGCTCGCAAGGTTCCAGTTCGGCAATGAACGGGCTCGGCTTCCGGGCATACCCGGCACGTCGCTCGGCTCGCACGAGGTGGAGTTCGTCGGTTGCCCGAGTTGTCGCGACGTACAACAGTCGCGCTTCCTCGGCCTTTTCGTTCGCCGTCGTCGCAGTTTTGTGCGGCATCAGGCTCGCCTCCAACCCCGTCACGAACACGGTGTGCCACTCCCGACCCTTCGCGCCATGAAATGTGAGCAGTTCAACTCCATCCGTTGAACGGTCGTTGAACGGATTCGTCGTCGCTATCCACGCCCGAAATTCGGCCCCGTCACCCCGCGGCTGATCGCGAAGAAACTCGAGGAGTGCTGTCGCCACGCGGCGCTCGGCCTCGACGAGGCGTAAAGCTGCAGTGGCTTCACGCAACTGCGATATTTGGGGAGCATGTGGACGTGTCGGTGGTCGACCGATCTCGGACGGGGTGTCGCGGAACTCGTCGACAGCCGCGCTCGCCGCATCGAGCGCATCGATGTTGTCAAGGGTGTCGTGTGCCCAACCGCGAAGTCCCGAGGCCGACGTGTTCGCCGACGCATCCCGAATCGCTGCTGCGAGCGGTGATCCGCTCGCCGTCGCTGACCGACGCACAGCGATGCCACGGGATCCGAGGCCCGTTTCGAACGCGGTGAGCTGGGCGTTCGTTCGAGCGAGAACAGCAATGCCCCCCGAGCGAATCAAATTCGGGTCGCTTCGCGTGATGCGCTGGGTCACGAGTTCGGCTTCGGCAGTTTCGTCAGCGGCCGCCGAGACGGTCACTACCGGCCCGTCGTCACGAGCGGATTGAATGTTGGCTGGCTGGCCGCCGGCATGCAACACGTGGGCGCCAGCTGCGACAACTTGTGGAGTGCAGCGATGGTTGACGGGAAGGCGCACGACTTCGACACCGGGAAAGCGGGTCTCGACATCAATCAGGAGCGACGGATCCGCACCGTTGAACCCGTACACCGCCTGCGCTGGGTCGCCGACGAGGAACAGATCATCACGGCCGGTGCGAAGCAGGTCGACGATGCGGTGTTGTACGGGATTGAGATCCTGCGCTTCGTCGACCAGTAGGTGTCGGAAACGCCACCGGAGGACGTCGGCAAAATCAGCATCGTTCGCTGCATTGCGGAGTACTTCGAGCAGCACGTCATCGAAGTCGACCACGCCGCGCTTTCGTTTGACGGCTGCGTACCCCTCGAAAATGCGCTCCATAGTGTCGACTCCACCGTGCGGGCGCCGACCTGCCCGGCGCGCAGCGCTCGCGTATCGGTCTGGCCCAATTCCACGCGCCATCGCCCACGAAATTTCGCTGTCTGCCCCGTCCAAGACTTTGCCGCCACTGTCGAAGCCGTACTCATTCTGGGCGTCGCGCAAGAGTCGTCGCCGGTCGCCTGACACAGTTCTTGGGCGCTGGTTGGTGTCGGCCCACCGTTGACGAAGCACCCGCAACATCACCGCATGAAATGTCCCGGCCTCGACGTGCTCGCGGAGCCCAAGGCGCTGAAGGCGTCGACGGAGCTCTCCGGCCGCTTCACGGGTGAAAGTCAAGGCCAACGTGTGGCCTGCGTCGGCGTCTCCCATCGCGATCCGGTGAGCAATCCTTCGTGTCAGTACGCGGGTCTTACCTGAACCAGCACCGGCCACCACTGCGACGAGTTGAGAAGTGGCCGTCACTGCTGCGCGTTGGTCCGGATCTAGATCGGCGATCAGCGCGTCTGCATCCACGTCGGCATCGTAGGTCGCACTACCGTGAGCGCATGCCGTATCCGCAGAGACTGCTGAACGGGCACGAACAGATCGCCGTCGACCTGCACCCTCACTGGTCGTACTACTCGAAGCCAATTGTTGTGCTCGTCATAGGGATCGTGTCCGGCATCATCACACTCACCGCGACCGAGATCGGAACTACTCAGCGGACCACGGCGGCAGGGATGACTTTGGTGCTGCTAGTCGGCTCCACGACGTGGCTCGTCGTGCGATACATGAAGTGGGCGACGACGCACTTCGTGATCACGACCGACCGGCTGATCTTTCGGACGGGAATCATCGCTAAACGTGGTGTCGAAATTCCGCTTGATCGGGTGAATACCGTGCACTTCAGTCAAGGGATCATTGAACGAATGCTCAGAACCGGCGACCTGATCGTCGAGTGTGGTGGGGAAGACGGGCAGCAACGCTTCACCGCGATGCGCCGCCCTGTCCAAGTTCAGCGGATGATCTACGCACAGATGGAGGACGATCGACGCCAGGGCTTAGCTTTCGCCGGTTCGACAAGCGGCGACGTCGCTTCACAGCTAGAGAAGCTCGAGGGCTTGCTACACCGTGGAAGCATCACCGTCGACGAATTCCAGCAACAGAAAGACCGGCTGTTGAATCGATGAGCGAGTACCCCATAAAGCGAGTCGTGAGCCTGGTGCCGTCGTCTACCGAAACGTTGCTCGCACTCGGGGCCGAGGTGGTGGCCTGCTCGAAGTTCTGTGAACAGCCCGAGATCATCCACGTCGGTGGGACCAAGAACCCTGACATCGAACGAATTGTCGCGCTGGAGCCCGACCTCGTCGTGCTCGACCGTGAGGAGAACCGCGTCGAGGACCATGACGCGTTGGTCGCCGCCGGTGTGGCGGTGTTCGTCTCCGACGTCACTGACCTGCCCGGTGCGCTTACCGTGGTGCGTGAATTGGCGGCAAAGACCGGGGTGTCGATACCTGACGCAGCCACAGAGCTTCCAGCGGTGGCCGAGACTGCTCCCCGGCGATCGGCATTCGTGCCGATTTGGCGTCGCCCCTGGATGACAATTTCGCAGCGCACGTACGGCGCCGATCTGCTTGCACACATCGGAATCGATCTGGTCCGCGCTGCTGACCCAAGTCCATATCCAACGGTCGAGCTCGATGAGATCGCAGACGCGCGACCAGACCTGGTCGTCGTGCCGACCGAGCCGTATGAGTTTGCAGCGCGTCATCGGGCCGAGTTGACCGAGGCGCTTCCCGAGGCCCACCTCGTCGAGGTTGACGGTCAGGATCTGTTCTGGTGGGGTTCGCGTACGCCAGGTGCCGTCAACCGTTTGGCGGAAGCACTCGCGCTCCGGCCGATGCCTTGACGATCCAGCCGTGACGGATCGTCCCCGGCTCGCAGATCGCAACTAGGCACCCGCCGAAGCCGCCACCTGTCATGCGCGCCCCGAACACTCCGGGCGTTGCATTCAGTTGGTCTACAGCTGCATTCATCTTCGGTGTAGACGTCTCATAGTCATCACGCAGGCTCGCATGGCCGGCAGTCATCAATCGGCCGAGACGCACGTAATCGGCTCGCCGTAGGGCGTCAGCGAAGTGTCGAACCCGATCGTTCTCGTTGACGACATGGCGCGCCCGGCGGCGGATGGTTTCGTCGCCGATCGTGGCTACCTGACTGAGCGTGGCCGTGCGCAACGATCCAATTTCGGCTTCGGCGGCGGCGCACTGCGCGACACGTTCGGCATACGCCGAGCCTCGCAAGGTGCGATGGGCGACGAAGCGAATGACAATGTCGACGTCGTCGGGCACGGGTACCTGCTCGACGGTCAGTCCGCGGCAGTCGATCAATGCTGCGTGCCCTGCGCTTGCGGTAGCGATGCAGAGCTGATCCATTATCCCAGTTGGAACGCCGGTCGCAGAGTGTTCTGCGCGCCGTGCTGTTTGTGCGAGTTCGAGCGCAGTGCCGGCGAAACCGAGCGCTTTTCCAACAGCGCATTCCAGCGCTGCGCTTGACGACAGCCCGGCACCGGCCGGGATGTCGGAGACCAGATGGCCGCGGAAGCCGTTAGTTGCTTCGAGTTCTTTGGCCATCCCGGCAATGAACGATCCCCACTGCGGCTCGACGGTCGACGGGTCGTCATGGAACGGAAGCCGCAGGTGTACCTGGCCCGGCCCGTCAGCAGAGGTCAGCTCGATAGATCCTTGCGTAGTAGTCGCCGTGAGCGTGATGCCTCGATCGATTGCCATTGGAAACGCGAGTCCGCCGGTGTAGTCGGTGTGCTCACCGATCAGATTCACGCGCCCAGGGGCATGTACCCGGAACGTGGTCTCGACATCGCTGGTCACCGGGGAAAACGTACTGCCAGGATCGTCTGGGGTCTCGGATTGTCGAAGCGAGCGACTTCGGGGTTAGTCGATGTTGTCTGCCATGATCGATCGATGCCCCGTGCCGAACTGCCGTCCGGAATTGAGCTTCAGTACGAGACGTTCGGCAATTCTGACGATCCGACACTGCTGTTGGTCAATGGTTACACGTCACAGCTCACCGGCTGGGACGAGGGATTGTGCGCGCTTTTTGTCGACCAGGGACTCCACGTCGTGCGCTACGACAACCGCGACGTGGGACTCTCAAGCAAACTGACCGGAGTGGTGCAGCCTGCCGAGGTACTCGCTGCGGTTCTCGCTAACGACCCGGTCCCACCCGTCCCATACACGCTGTCCCATATGGCGGCCGACGGTGTCGGCCTGCTTGACCACTTAGGCGTGGAGCGAGCACACGTTGCCGGAATGTCGATGGGTGGAATGATCGTGCAGATGATGGCTATCGAGCATCCGAGCAGGGTCGCAAGTCTGACATCGATTATGTCGAACACGGGCAACCCTGCAGTCGGTGCACCAACACGCGCGGCGCGAGCGGTAATTTTGGCGCCAGCACCGACTGATCGTGCTGCCTATATCGAAGATTCAGTTAGCGCTGCGGTCTGGGCCTCCAAGCGGTATGTCGATCATGACGCTATGCGGGCAAGGGCTGCGGCCAACTACGACCGGGCGTTCTTTCCCGAGGGAGCACCGCGCCAACTAGCGGCGATCTACGCGACGGGTGATCGATCCGGTCGGCTGCGAGCGCTCGATGTTCCAACGCTCGTGATCCACGGCCGCGACGACACATTGATTACACCGTCGGGCGGTGCCGACACAGCACAGCTGATCACGGGGTCAAAGTATCTTCTTCTCGCCGACATGGGTCATGACCTTCCAGTCCCGCTGTGGCCGGTTTTCGTCGAAGCAATCGGCGGACACATCCGTATCGCTGAGGCCGCCTGACCGACCGCGTTTTCGATCGATCCGTTACCCATTCAACTCATCAAATATTAGGGAGAACCACCATGGCCGGACCACTTGCCGGACACCGCATTATCGAGATTGCCGGAATTGGCCCCGGGCCGTTCGCCGCAATGCTGCTCGCCGACTTAGGAGCCGAAGTGATTCGTGTCGAACGCGCCGGTACCGTGCGCGGCCCTGCTCCTGAGCAACCTCACGGCGACATCTTGCTGCGTGGCCGGCGCAACATCGCGATCGACCTCAAGAATCCCGATGGTGTTGCCACGCTGCTAGACCTCGTTGAGCAGGCAGATGGATTACTTGAAGGGTTCCGCCCCGGTGTGATGGAGCGTCTGGGCATCGGCCCGGATGAATGTCTGGCCCGCAACCCGAAGCTGGTGTTCGGCCGTATGACGGGGTGGGGCCAGACCGGTCCCTACAGTCAGGCTGCTGGCCACGACATCAACTACATCTCCCTGGCAGGCGCGCTCGCACACTTCGGCCGTGAGGGTGAGGGTCCGACTCCGCCGCTCAACATGGTCGGCGACTTCGGCGGCGGCGGCATGTTCCTTGCACTCGGCGTCGTTGCAGCACTCCTTGAGGCCCAGCAAAGCGGCCGAGGACAAGTCGTCGACACAGCAATGGTCGATGGTTCTGCCGTCCTGATGAGCATGTTTTGGGCGTTCAAGTCGATGGGTATGTTCAACGAGAACGAACGCGGGACGAACCTGCTCGACACCGGGGCCCACTTCTACGACGTCTACCGCTGCAGCGACGGGGAATACATCTCGCTTGGTTCGATCGAGCCACAGTTCTATGCCGAACTGATGCGGCTCACCGAACTCGCTGACGACGAACAATTTGCGAAGCAAATGGACCAAGCCGAATGGGGTCCGCTCAAGGAGCGTCTCACCGAACTGTTCGCCACAAAAACGCGTGATGAATGGTGCGAGATCATGGAACACACCGACGTGTGTTTCGCCCCAGTGCTGACAATGTCGGAGGCAGCCCAGCATCCGCACAACGTCGAACGAGAAACCTTCATTGAGGTCGGTGGCGTCACGCAACCAGCGCCGGCACCGCGTTTTAGTCGTACCGAGAACGAAGTCGTGTTGACGCCGGCATGGCCGGGTCAGCACACCCGCGAAGTTCTCGAGGCGTGGGGTGTCGGGAAGGACCGTGTTACTGAGCTGCTCGATTCGGGGGCAGTGCGACACGCTGAGTGACCCTGAACGCCTCGAGCAGCTGTTCGAACGAAGGGTGAGCGCCTTGTTACGCGCTGATTGATTGAATCTGCGGTCCCGATGCCAGCAGTGCTTGGTCGTCGAAGGAACGGCAGATCTGTCGTCGTCCGCTGGAGGGCAGCCGGCGGCCAGCTGTTTTACCGCTCACATGTGTTCGCGGTACTGCTACTTGAGCGAGTCGTTTCGATTGATCAGATCCCAGCGTCAGATGAGATGGCAGCACCCACAGATGGACGTCCCACGACTTGCGCGTCTTTGGTCCTTGCCACGCAGGAATCACTGTTGACGGCAATGACGTGTCGGCGACGTTGGTCAACGGTGCGATACCGGTTTTGATTTATCGTTGTGCTCTTGAGGTTTCTGGTGACGGCGAGACCTGAGTCGCGGTGGAAACAGCGGCGGAGGCAATCTGGCTAATTGCAGCGCTGTGTGTGCGCTGAGTTCAGGCGCTCGGCGACGGTCGAATGAGTCCGTTCTTCATGCCTGTTCTCTGGCACGCGCACGATGACGGGAACGGTGGTCTTGTCCCACGTCTGTCCCGATATCGAATGCATCTCGACAAACGGTCCCGTAGAACGTGCTGAGATCGAAGGGCACTGAGTGGTTCTGGTCGCAGTAACACGTAGCGAATGTCGCGAGGTCCCTGAAGATTTGGATGACGGAGGGACTCTGTCCGATGGTCGAGATGGTGAAATCGATGCGTGCGAACCCCGGAATCAGCGGAGTCATTTGGCTTAGATACGGGGCTTCGGACGTGACTGGCAACTCAAAAAACTCTGGTCTGGTAGCGAAAACGCGACGAGCGCCCCACGGGTCAGGCCGGTGGGGCGCTCGCTACAGGTTTAGTTGGTGTTCGAAGCTAACTCAGCCGCCAATGCAGCCTGTGTCGACGCCGAGCTTGCAGCCAGTCGAGTAGAACCCAACAATGTCGACGACGACATTCGCGACTGCATCTTCCCTCGTGCCCGCAGGCCCGTCACCCCGGCCGATCATCACAAAATCGATCATGCTCGACGCGTCAGTGCCCCATTCGCCGAGGCCGACTGTGACCATGTTTGCTGTAGACGGACCGCCGTATCCCCAGTTCACAGAGGAAATACGGGTCGGTCCGACGCCTACTGCTGCTTCTTCGGCATAGATATTTTCCAAGCAACTGTAAGTTGGCTCATCTACGCCAACCAGGTCGCACAGAGACGGTGTCACGGACACGTAGCCGCTCATATTTGCCGATCCGCCTGGCACAGTCACGTTAAGGACCACAGCATCCACTAGATAATCCTGGCCGAGGAACTCGTCTTCGTAAAGAAATTCCGAAAAATCAAGTTGCAGCGGTACTGCGTCGTACAGCGGCCCTTTTTCCCCTCCGTCTGGTCTATCTATACGGCTGTCCCAGGCGCGAACTGGATCGATGGGAATAAACGCTGACTCACCGCTATTTCCGGTCTCTGATCCCGGGGGGGCGGCATCGACGCCTACCAGGCCACCGGCGCCCAATGTGACAGCAACGGCGGCACCAATTGCTGCCCACCGGATTGCCGACGCGGATGATTTTTTCTCAGTGTTTTTCATGAATTCTCCCACTTGATTGTCGAGGTCGGTACCTTCGTGATTGACGTTAGGTGTACACGGCCAAAGAATACAAGACGCAGGTTTGTCAATGATTGTCGTCGAGCTGGCACAATCCCAGCGGTGGGAACACTTGTTGCGTTTCATGCACACCCTGACGATGAGTGCATCTCAACTGGCGGCACGATGGCGCGTGCCGCAGGCGAGGGACATCGAGTCGTGTTGATTGTCGCCACGAACGGAGAGCATGGCGAAGTCCCCGATGATTTAGCCCCGGGCGAAACACTGGCCGACCGTCGCCGCGCCGAAACCGAAGCATCAGCTAAAACGCTCGGCGTCGCCAGCGTCGTCTGGCTCGGATATGAGGATTCCGGGATGACCGGATGGGACGAAAACCAGAACCCGGTGTCGTTCCATCAGGCCGATCCTGACGAGGCAGGGGAGCGAGTCGCAGCGATACTGCGCAAGGAGCGAGCCGACGTGTTCACGATCTACGACTGGCACGGCACCTACGGCCACCCCGACCACGTAAAGGTCCACCGAGTCGGCCAAAGCGCCGCCAAATTGGTCGACCACCCGATGCGAACCCTTGAAGCCACCGTGAACCGTGATGCGATGACGGCAATGATTCGTGCTGCGAGGGAGGCAGGCATGGGACTGGAGTCACCCGACGCTGATTCCGATGACGAGTTCGATCCGTCCAGTCCCGCTGATGACGGCAATCCCTTCGGCGAACCCGAGTCAGTCCTAACATTGCGAGTCGACGTCACAGACCAGACTGAGGTGAAGCGCGCCGCCATGCGCTGCCATCGCAGCCAGATCAACGATTCGTCGTTCTTTTTGGAGATGCCCGACGAGATCTTTGCCATGGCCTTCGGCATCGAGTGGTTCATTGAACACGACCGCAACCCCCCCCATCGCAACGGTTGGATCTTCGACACCTTGAGCGATCTCTGAACCGGAGATCATCGTCCTGGAACAGATCAAGATTTAAGCGGCGTCAGTTGGAAGTCCCCGCGGCGACGAGTCGTTTCGTGCAAAATGATCGAATGCGAACCCGATCATTTGTCGCAACCGCTGCTGCGGTCCTCGTCATCGCCGCCTGCGGAGGCGGATCTGACCAGGCCGCCGATTCGTTGACCGCAATCACGCTGATCACGACCACGTCGTCGATGCCGTTTTTTGAGCCATCTGACTCTGGATCAGACGGCACCGGCGGTGATGCCGACACCGGACCGACGACTCTTCCGGTCGAAACCGATCCAAGCGCCGCCCCGCAGACCACAGCTCCCGAGATCACAGCTCCCGAGATCACAGCCCCCGAGACCACGGCCCCCGAGACCACAGCACCCACCGCTAGCGCCGACTTCTCCCTGGAGGCTGACGGGCTCGGCGCAGTATCATTTGGTGCCGATGCCGATGGCGTCATCATATTCGTGACGAGTTTCCTCGGGGATCCAAGCGCAGACACAGGCTGGGTCGATCCGTTCACGATCGGCGCGTGCGGCGGTACGCAGCTTCGGCTGGTGACCTGGGACGACCTCCAACTCGAGTTCGGCGACGTGTCAAACATCGCCGAGGGCCGCCCACACTTCTATGCGTACTACTACGGGAAGGAAAGCCAGTCGACGGCCTCGCCAGCCGGGCTCGAAACCGGCAAGGGCATCGGGGTCGGCTCCTCTGTTGCTCAACTGCTGCAGGCCTACCCGCAAGTGCAGCTGCGATCCGGGAACGAGTTCATGAACGACAGCTTCTTTGTCAATGACAGCCTGACTGGGCGGCTCTCCGGTCTCGCTGACCCTGACCTCGTCGAAATGGTCATCGGTGGCATTCCGTGCGAGAGCTGACGTCGATCAGCCGGAGCAGATCGGCGTGAGCACCCTGCACGACGTTCACGTCGTAGCGGCTTGGTTTCTGATCGTTTCGAACGCGTTCGTCGGAGCCTGGGCGCTTGTCGCGCAGTACGTTCCACGGATCCGACAACGGGTGCTCTGGTGGACAACTCTCGTGGCTCAGCTGTCGACCATCGCCGTGGCGGTCGTTGGTGTGCTGATTGTCAACCAGAACGGTGTCGAACTCGATTCGTTCCATGCGCTGTACGGATTCAGCACGATTTTCGCCGTCGCGGTCCTCTACAGCTACCGGAACAGCCCGTTCATCGCCGACAAGGTTTATCTGCTCTATGGCTGCGGCGGCCTGTTCATCATGGGGCTGGGCATCCGCAACCTGTTCCTGTCGCCGATCTCGACGGCCTGAGCGTGCCCGAAGGTTTGGGCCTGCGCCGCCAGCTCCTCGCAGAAGGCGATGAGTATCAGGCAACGGCAGTTGGGAGCCGTGCCGGATCCCAATCGAGTTCGACAACGCCGCGCTCGCATGCGAACCGATCAGTCATTCCGGCCACATATGCCACTGCAGCGCGTACCGCCTCGGTTGAACCAGCTTCGACCAATTCGAGTGGGGAGTCGGCCGAGAGCACCGCACGTGCAGTCGCATCCGGGATTACGTGGGGGCGGTCGGCGTAGTGCTCGACAAGGGCCCGCAACAACGAGATAACAGCATCTGCCTGACGGCGCGACGCTGGGCGCAGGTAAATGTTCTCGTAATTGAACCTGCGGAACGCGGCGAGCGCCTCGGCCGTCTCGGGAACCATGCCGATCCGACCGGTACGCAGCGTCGCAGTGACCATCGCACGAACGAAGGCGCCGAGTTGGCTGGAACGATCAGTGCCGCACTCTTCGGCGATTGCCTTTGGCAACATGTTGGAGGTGACGATTCCCGACGCCACAGCGTCCTCGAAGTCGTGGCAAACGTAAGCAATCCGATCGGCCCAGGACACGACCTCACCCTCTGGTGTCAAAGGGGCAGGAAGACTCCACGAATGGTTACGAATCCCGTCTAGGGTCTCGGCGCACAAGTTGAGCGGCCGCAATGTCACGTCGGCACCCCACGGGGCATGATCGAAGCCTCCCTCAAGAAAAGGTGAGAGCGCGTCTTCGCTGGCGTGCCCACCTGGTCCATGGCCACAGTCGTGGCCGATGGCCATTGCTTCGACCAGCGGCACATTCAGGCTGAGTGCTGTTGCGACCGATCGAGCAACTTGGGCTACCTCAAGTGCATGCGTCATTCGGTTACGTTGATGATCGCCAGGGAACACGAAAACCTGGGTTTTTCCTGCTAGTCGTCGGAACGCTGAATCGTGGAGGATCCGGTCACGGTCCCGCTCGAAGCAAGTGCGAAAAGGGTCGGCGGTCTCCTCGACTGCACGGCTGCCTGCGCCCGATGCTTGAGTAGCGTTCGAAGCCAACATCAGAGCATCGCGTTCCTCTCGCGCCTCGCGGGTCATGATTTCGGCCTCGCCGACCGTTGCGCGTGAGTCTGCATGCGCCACCACGATCTCGTCGTCGGCGTGCCCTGCCATCGATGACGCCCAGCGGTGAGCGCGTTCTTCGGAGTCGTCCACAAAGGGCAGGTCATCCATCGAAGCGAAGGCTACGGGGCAACGAGCCCCAAGCCGTTGATGCGGCGCAAGCGATTAAGCCGACGCCGGTTGGTGCACAGTCGTCACTGCAAGGGTCTGACCGTTGTCGAACTGGAGGGGCCGTACACCGTTGTTCAACAAGGATCTCGAACCCGGACTTGATGCAGTCGGATTGTCGGGTACAACATGCAACGCCCGCCAACTTCACTAACCGGCTGATCGCCGCTGTAACACAGTCACAAATAAGCGTTAAGAGCACGACGCCGGGGAAGGCGGTACCGGAACCTGATCGGACGATCCCGAGTTCGATCGATCACCTCCCGAGCGAGCGACCTCGACCGGCGTAGCATCTTGTGCCATGTCGCAGTTCGTCGACGAATGCCAACTGAACGTGAAGGGAGGCGATGGCGGCGCGGGCTGCATCAGTTTCCGGCGTGAAGGCCCAGTAGTCATGGGTGGACCCAACGGCGGCGATGGTGGCAACGGCGGCGACATCTGGCTCGTTGCCGACCACAACGTCGCGTCCCTCCTCGCCTTCAAGGACCATCCGCACCGCAAAGCAGGGCGCGGCGTTCACGGAAAAGGCAAAGACCAGCACGGCCGCCGTGGTGATTCGATCACCGTCAAGGTGCCGATCGGCACGAAAGCCAGTGACCTCTACACCGGCGAGGTCTATGCCGAGCTCAACAATCAGGGCGATCGTTGGCTTGCAGCCGGTGGTGGACGAGGTGGACGCGGGAATGCGAAGTTCCTGTCGAACAAGCGGCGAGCGCCGAGCTTCGCCGAGCAGGGCGAACACGGTGAGGAGCGCTGGCTCAAGCTCGAGCTGCGACTTATGGCGGACGTGGCACTCGTCGGTTTCCCAAATGTTGGGAAATCAACACTCATTAGCGTGATCTCCGCAGCAAAGCCGAAGATCGCCAATTATCCGTTCACGACACTGGAGCCAAATCTCGGCGTGGTGAGCCTCGACGACGAAACCGAGTTTGTTGTAGCGGACATCCCCGGCCTCATCGAAGGCGCAAGCGAAGGTCGAGGCTTGGGCCACCAGTTTCTCCGCCACGTCGAGCGCGCCCGAGTGCTTTGCCTAATGGTTGACCTTGCGCCGATGGACAACGTATGGCCCAACGAGCAGGAACGGATTCTGCTCGAAGAGCTCGGCGGCTACCAGCCAGATCTGCTCGAACGTCCACGTATCGTCGTGGGAACTAAGGCCGACATGGTTCAGGAAGGCGACCTCGAGATCATGGAATGGGACGGCGACGTCGTGTCGGCGATCACCGGCGACGGCGTCAGCGCGCTCGTCGGAAAGATGGCGTCGCTGGTACATGACGCCCGCCAGGAAGTTCGTCACGACGACGGTCTGATTGTGATTCGACCTGAACCGAGCGGTGCGCTCGTCGAACGCGTCGAGGAGGGCGAGTTCCGCCTAGTCGGACGTGATGTCGAACGGGTCGTGGCCCTCAACGACGTCACCACCCCCGAAGCGCTCGCCTACATTGACTACCGGCTCGAACGCCTCGGTGTGCCCAAGATGCTGTCGAAAGCAGGCGCTGTCGAGGGTGATGTGATCTGGATCGGCAACTTTAGCTTCGACTACGAACCCGACCGATGAGTCAGCGCACGGCAGGAGCCGACCGGTGAGGATTGTTGCGAAGATTGGAACGGCATCGATCACGACCAATGAAGGCGTAATCGACCACCGAGCGATTGCTCATCTCGTCGACGAGACGGCGGCGCTACGATCCGCAGGGCACGACGTAGTAATCGTGTCGTCCGGCGCGGTCGCGGCAGGGGTGGCTGCACTAGGGATGGACCAGCGCCCCGTTGACATGCAGACCGTGCAGGCGGTGTCGGCCGTCGGGCAGAGTCGACTCGTCGAGGCTTACAACCGCGAGTTTGACAGGCATGGCATCGTCGGGGCGCAGCTCCTGGTCGATCCATTCGACTTCGTCGAGCGACGGCAGTACCTGCACCTTCGAAGCACGACTCAGCGGCTGCTCGAGTTGGCCGTAGTGCCAGTCGTCAATGAGAACGACGCAATTGCCAACGACGAGCTCCGCTATGGCGACAACGACCGGATCGCCGCGCTCATCGCCAACAGCGTCGGAGCGGATGTGCTCGTGCTCCTGACCGACATGGACGGCGTGTTCACTGCCGACCCTCGTCGCGACCCGTCAGCGACGCTCATCCCTTACGTGAAGTCCGACGATCCGCTGTTGTCCATCTCCGCCGACAGCGGTGGGAGCGGCCGGGGTAGCGGCGGCATGGCAAGCAAGCTGGTCGCAGCGCGAATGGCCTCGTGGTCGGGGATCCGCAGTGTGATCGCCCGAGCATCGCGTCGCGGCGTGCTCGCCGGCTCAGCATCAGATGAACTCGTGGGAACCACGTTCGCGCCACACGAGCGGACACTCCCGGCGCGTAAGTTGTGGATAGCGTTCGCTGCGGAAGTGGCCGGGTCAGTCCATGTCGACGCCGGTGCGCAGCGGGCGCTTACCGACCGACCGAACAGCCTGCTTCCCGCCGGTGTGGCGCAGATCGACGGTTCGTTCGAACCTGGCCAAGTAGTCGATGTCGTTGGACCTGCCGGCGTTGTCTTCGCTCGGGGGATCGCATCGACCGGAGCATCTGCTTTGTCGCAGGTTCTTGGTCATCACACGAGCGCGCTGCCCGCAGGAATGGCGAACACGGTGGTCCACCGTGACGATCTCGTCGTGCTTGCGTAGCGGAGTGGTCCGGCCCCAATCCGCACCAGGTCAGCCGTCGGAGAGCTGAGCCTCGGATTTATCGGTCTCGACGGCTGTCGGCTGTGCGCCGGTGTCGAGACCGAGTTCGGCTCGCAGCTCAGACAAGCGGCTCTGCGCCTCGATGTTCGCGGTGGCCTGCTCAATCTCCAGTACCCGGCTCTCGACGGTGACGTCCTGCAGCTCGGACGATGCCTTCGCCTTCGCGTAGCGCGCCTCAATCTTCTCCTCCACCTCGTTAAAGGTCGGAACGTCGTCGCCAACCGTCTCGGTGAGCGACGCCATGGCTGAGTTCATCTCCTCCTGCATTTTGGCCTGATCGAGCTGGCTCATGAGCTTCGACTTGTCAGCAATTTTCTCCTGCAGAATCCGGGAGTTCTGCTGAACAGCGGCCTTCGCCTGATCCGCAGCCTGCGTCGATTCGAGGACCATCGCCTTGAGGCTCTCGACATCAGATTCGACAGAGATCAGCTTGTCAGCGATCGTTTCGGCGGCCCGCGTGTACTCGGCGGACTTGTCGGTGTTGTTAGCTATTTCGGCGTCGCTCGCCATGATCAGTGCTTGACGCGTGTTGGCGTTGAGCTTGCTGAGTTCCTCCATCTTCTTGTTCAGGCGGATTTCGGCCTGCTTCTGGTTCGCAATGACGTTCGCTGCCTGCTCCTTCAATCGCTTGTGCTGGCTGTGGGCCTCGCCAATTGCCTGCTCAAGCTGTACCTTCGGATCGGCATTGGCCTCGGCCCGGCCGCTGATCTTTGCGACGAAGTAATTCCACTGCCTCTTCAGGTACTTGAACATCGCGACATGTTAGTCGGTCGTCACGGTCGTCCGCCCGGGCAGCCGCCGCTTAAGCGCATTCAACTCGGGGGCTCCCATCAACGCAAGAAGACCTGCGTACACGGCAACACCGAACGTTGTTCCGACCGCCAGCCGCAGCAGCGCTCCGCCGCCGGTGTTTCCACCGACAACACGCGCAATGAGCCACACACACTCGCCCATCAGAGCTGCGGCGACCACCATGCGGGCGAGGCTGCTGAACACCGAGCGCAGCTCAAATCCGGGCACCTTGTAAGCAAGGATCTGGAGGACCCACAACGCGCTCAAGGTGTACGCAATCGCAAATGATGCGCCGAGTCCGAGGACGCCGTAAGAGCCAGCGAGCGCGATCGCAAGCACGATGTTGATCAGGTTCTCGACCACGTTGACCTTAAATGCGGTTTTTGTGTCCTGATGCGCATAAAACGCTCGGAGGACGAACAAATAGACCGAGAAAGCGCCGAGCCCCAACGCGAGTCCGGCGAGCGCGCGCGACGCCTGGAGCGAATCGTCGGCAGTGAAATTTCGGTACTCGAGAGCAAGGCCGATCAACGGTCGACGAAGTACGAACAACCCGACGCCTGCCGGGATGGTCAGCAGCGCGGTCATCCGGATGCCGAGCGATGCTGCATTCGTGAAATCCCGTTTCGACCGCTGGGCAACAGCACGCGCCATTTCTGGTTGGAACGTCGTGGCGATCGACACGCCCAGCAGTCCGTGCGGAAGAATAAAAAATGTGAACGCCAGGAAGTAAGCCGTCGCACCCGATGACCCCGGTTCGGTCATATTTCGGACCACCGTGAGCGCCACGATGTTGGCGGCAACGAACCCGAGTGTCCAGAACGACAACGTCAACAGCTTTTTAACCGCCGGGTGACGAGGGTTCCAGACAAAATTCCAGCGCAGGCCGGCCCGGTAGGTCGCTGGAATGAGCACAACAGCCATCGAAGCGACGCCGATCGTGGCGCCGAGCCCGAGGGTGAGCCGGATACGCGTGTTTTCGATTACATCGTCGAGCACGTACCCGTCGGCACCGGTTGCCGGCAGCGACAGCAGCGTCGCAATGATGACCAGGTTCGGCAGGATCGGGCTCCACGCCGCTGCAAAGAATCGACGGCGGCTATTGAGGAAAGCGTTGGCTATCCCGGTCAGCCCGTAGAACAGGATCTGGACAAGAAAGATCCGCGACAGTGTTGTTCCGACCGACCGGAACAACTCAGGGTCGACGTCGGCATCAACTCGGGCGGAGAACGCCCTGAAGACAAGGGGTGCCGCTATGACGGCGACGACCATGGTGGCGGAGATGACGACGAGCGCCGTCGAGATCACCACGTTTCGCGACTCGTCGTCGTCGTGTGCGTCGAACGACGTGAACAGCGGAACGAGCGTGGCTGACAAGACGCCACCAACGAGGAGCTCGTAGACGATGTTCGGCGTCTCGTTCGCAAGGAGATAGGCGTCGCTGAGGGCCGTGCCGCCGAGAACCGCTGCGAGTACGCCGAAGCGAACGAGACCGGTGAGCCTCGACAGAGCGGTGCCAGTGGCGACGGTCAGGTTGCTCTTGAGGAGTCCGCTCACAGCATCACCTCGGCCATGTTCTACTCACAGAAGATTTGTCTCCTCGATCGCCTGGCGGAGCGCCTCAAGATCAATAACGAGATCGTCGACGTCATGCTCGTAAGCGTCGGTGTCACCCGCTCCGATCGCAACTTCGGCGGCTCGGGTGACGAGCTCGTCGAGACGCGTCTGGGTGAGGCGGAGACGATTGGACAGCTTGGCCGAGTCGGCCTTCAGTCGTTCGGTGGCATCGATCTGACTGCGTAGCGACGCCAGGGCGGACTCGACGTCATCGTTCGGCGCGGTTGCGAGCCGTTTCTCGAGGCTGGCTTGTTTTGATCGAAGCGATGTTGGATCGAGTCGGCGGACGGTGTCGTCGATCTGGTCTCCGCGACGTGCGATGGTCCAGGTTTCGGCCAAACCGTCATCGAGTCGGTCGACGATCGTCGACATCCGGTCCTTCAGCGGGCCGTCACCAGCGGAGGCAACGGATACATGCAGCCGCTGCCCCGCTCGCTGCGCGCCCTGGATAAACTGGCGCCACGGCTCGCCAACGGAAAAAGGATCAATGGGAGGCGGGGCCGACTTCTTCATGCCGACCCATCGGCTGACAAAAAATCCGGCGATGCCGACCAGCAGAGCGACCGGCCACGTCATCCCGAGCACGAGTATCACCGTTGCTGCGAAGATCGCACCAACCAGTACGGCGCAAGAAAGCACCCGGGGGTCTCGGCTGTGGCTCATGGTGCTTCGACGCTAGTGGTCAGAATCAGTCGACCGGATGAATGTCATCGCCCGTCAGAGTGGTGAGCTGCTCATCGCTTAGCCCGTCAATGTCGGCGAGCCGGAGAGCATGGTTGCCTACGGCGGCTTCGAATACATTGCGAACGAACCTGCCGTTACCGAACCCTCGGTTGCGTGGTTCGGAATCGATCACGCTTTTAAGGCGGGTCTTACCGGTGTGGTCAAGGTGGTACTCCTTGCTCCCCGAGATCAGCTCGAAGATGGCGATGAGTTCGTTGGTGTCGTAATCGGGAAAGTGGATTGTGCGGGTAAATCGACTCCTTAGGCCCGGATTCGAGTCGATCAACTCCTGCATCTCGGTCGGGTACCCGGCGGCCACTACGGAGAGGTCGTTGCGGTGGTCCTCCATGAACTTCACAATTGTGTCGACCGCCTCGAGTCCGAAGTCGTTCTCACCGCCCCGGGCGAGGGCATATGCCTCGTCGATCAGGAGCGTGCCCCCGATAGCTGAGTCCATGACTTTCCGGGTCCGGGCGGCAGTTTGCCCCACGAATCCGGCGACAAGGCCCGAACGGTCGGTCTCAACGAGATGGCCCTTCGTGACCACACCGAGAGAGCGGAAGATCTGCGAGAGCAACCGCGCGACTGTTGTCTTCCCGGTCCCCGGGTTGCCGCTGAAGACAAGGTGCGTCGACGTTTCGATTGTCGGGAGGTCACGGGTGGAGCGCATCTCCTGGACCCGCAACAGTGACGTGAGCCGTCGAACCTCTTCTTTCACTTGGCCGAGGCCGACGAGCTCATCGAGTTCGGCCAGGAGGTCCTCGATTTTGCGTTCGGGTGGGAGGTCAACCCCCGGATCGATAGCAGCGTCTGCGCTGACCGTCGCATCCGTCTGATGAGTTTGAGCTCGCTGGCCTGGTTGGCCCGGCCGAGGCACGGACTGCGAATCCATTGTCGTCAGCAGGATCGTTCGGAACCGATCGATCGCAGCAATTTCGGTGGGGGAGGGAACAAGATCAATGGCTGCCGTCGCATGGGCGAGATTCATCGCAAGGCGGTAGTACTCGTCGGACCGCCGGCCGAGATCGCGTGCGTCGGCCCTCACGAGAAGGTCAAACATTGTGCTTGGTCGGTCCAGCCACTCTGCGCGACCACCGAATGTGTCGTCGTCGCGCAGCATCTGCGTCGTAACGATCATTGGTGGGGTCAGCTTTGAGCCGAGTGCCTGAATCCACCCATTGAGCTCAGCCATGCTGTGGCGTCCGTCGGCGTCGATGAGTGCGGCGACGAGGTTCGAGGCCTCAATCACGCATTCAGATTGGTGACCGGCTCTGCCCGAGAGGTTGTCGAGGGTCAACGACATGGCGCCGATGAAGTCATCGGCGTTGTCCGCAAATACCTGGCTCATCACAGTCGACACTACGCAGTCCGCGGCGAACCCCCTGTCTGGGGCGGTGGTGTCTGAGAAGATGTTGATATGGACAACGACACGTGGCAGACGCCGGGCCCGGGAACCTGGGAAACGGACTCGTCGCATTTCGACACGACAGTCACCCCGCTGATGGCGGAGATGATCGAGTACGCGGTGCCCACAGGCACGCGTGAAGGATTCGACTTGGTTGGCGCACCACTTGACGCAATTGACGTCCGTTTCGTGAACGGACAGATGTATCGGCGGCTAGTCCCGATCATCGGAGGAGGCGGCCGTGGGTCGAGCACAGCACCACCTGCGTGGCTGACCCGAACCGTCTTCTCCGCCCGTCCTCGCCTGCGCAAGCGGGTTCAGACCGCTGCTCGTTCGCTCGAGAACAGGTCATGGAACGGAGAGGCTGATCGATGGGAGGCAACCTGGAAGCCTGAGCTGTCCGCAACGAACCGGGGTCTTGCTGCCGTTGACGTCGTGTCGCTTTCCGATTCAGAACTCGCCGATCATTTCGAGAAGACCCTCGAGCATTCCCGTTCCGCAATGGTGCTTCACTTTCGACTACACATCTCCGACCTCGGCCCAATCGGACGGCTTCTCGATCACACCGCCAGTTGGGGCATCGATCCGAGCGACGTGATGCCGACACTCGCTGGCGCATCACCGGCAACGAGTGGGCCTCAGGATGCGCTTCGGCCACTTGCCCGCGAGATCGCCGACGCCGACGCAAACCCGACCTCACTCGACGAGGTACGTGCGATCGGCCATTCAGCCGCACAACTGCTCAATGACTATGTGCTTGAGTTCGGCAAGCGATTGACCACAGGGTACGACCTGGTGCACCGAACCCTTGGTGAAATGCCTGACGTCATCCTGGCAACGGTCGGCGACCCGCAGCTTCTTGGCCCGCGTTCCGCTGCCGAGTCGGCAGCGGAACGCGGGGAGCAGGCACTCCGCGAGGTGCGCTCGGCGGTTACCGCCGAAAACCTCGAACTGTTTGACGAGCTCATCGCCGACGCCCGTCGGCTTTATGGATTGCGCGACGAGAATGGTCCGATCACGGTTGAGTGGCCATGTGGAATCCTGCGTTTAATCATGTTGGAAACCGGCCGGCGTTTAGTCGCTGTCGGCCGTCTCCGGACGGTCTCCCATGTTTTCGATCTCTCGGCCGACGAGCTGAGCGGTTGCCTGCGCGGTGAACCCGGTCCACACGCCGAGGCCGTAGCAACCCGACACAGGCGGCGCTTATTGCGGGCCGGCTCCCAAGGTCCTACGCACCTCGGACCTACGCCTGTTCCGCCTAACTTGGACGGTCTCCCTGAGGCGATGAGGCGGACGATGCGCATGTCGGCGAACGTCGTGGCTCTGCTCGAAGCGGACCGTAATCGCTGTGAACTTCAGGGAACCGGCGTCGGGTCGGTGTCGTACACGGGGCCTGCCCGTGTCGTGGCCGACGCCGACGAAGCCCTCGAGCGTTGTGAGCCTGGCGACGTTATCGTCGCCCGCTACACCGTGCCGACGTTCAACTCGGTGCTCGCTTTGGCGGGAGCGGTTGTGACCGAGCAGGGAGGGCTCTTGTGCCACACCGCGGTCATCGCTCGTGAGCTCGGGATCGCAGCAGTGGTCGGAGCGTCGGGTGTGCTTGACATTGATGACGGGTCGATGATCGAGGTTGACCCGATTGCAGGCGTCGTCACCGTATTGGAGGTCTAGTGGTCAGCTCTGCATGCTCCTGCGGCCGGTCAACGCCACGAAACGTGAGAGCGCGTCACCGTCGACTGCGTTCACCGCCGGCCCGAATGCGCCGGCGCCGCGCAACATGTCTGCGATCGGCTCGAGATGGGCATGCGCTGCCGCAGCAGTCGCAGCATCGATACCCGTTTCGATTCCGGCAGCATCGGCGATGTCCCACGCATGGGTGAGCGGGTCGATCCAGATTGTGCCAATGAAGTTGTCGATCGGCATTTCACCAAACGGGGTCTGGGCGACCGTTTGGAGTGCGCCAGGTCGATCAAGCGCGGCCAGACATGTATCGACAGACGCACAGATGGTGGCAGTCGGATCGTCGCCCGCAATCGCAGCCTCGGGAAGCTTTTCCGGCCGTTCGCCGGCACCGGCGCTGGCTGCGATGTTTCGCAGCACCCAGGAAGCGTGACCAGCGACCTCGCGAGCGTTCCAGCCGTCGCAGCACGAGTCGTTGTCCCACGCGTCGGCCGGCATTCTGACGGCCACGTTGCGAAGGGTGTAGGCGGCTTGGGTGAAGCTCTGCAAGTTCCCGCTCATGTGACCGAAGTTAGCTCATCGATGACGTTTCCGATTCCAATGGAGCGTTGAGGTGCCGGTAGCTTCAGGCCGGTATGACGACAACCGACTCAACCCCGACCACGCCGTTCGACGCCGAACCGCGCTTCGAAAGCGTGCAAGAGGTGCGCGACGCGCTGCGCGACTCGAGCTACCTCGCCGACGACGGCATATCGGGCATCGTCTACCTCGCCGATCGCCTCAACAAGCCGATTTTGGTCGAGGGTCCTGCCGGGACGGGCAAGACCCAACTGGCCAAGTCGGTTGCCGAGATGACAGGCGCCAAGCTGATCCGCTTGCAGTGTTACGAAGGCCTCGACGAGAGCAAGGCGCTCTACGAATGGAACTACAAGAAGCAGTTGCTGCGCATTCAGACCGAACGTGGAGGGGATGAAGGCAACGAGGACTGGACTGATGTTAAGGACGACATCTTCTCCGACGAGTTCTTGCTTACACGTCCGCTACTCGAAGCGATCACAGCTGATGAACCCGTCGTGCTGCTGATTGACGAAGTCGACCGCGTCGAGGTCGAGACCGAGGCACTGTTACTCGAAATTCTCTCCGACTATCAGGTATCGATCCCGGAGCTCGGAACAATCGCAGCAAAGCAGATTCCACTCGTCTTCCTCACGTCCAACAACACCCGCGAGCTGTCAGAGGCGCTTAAGCGGCGGTGCTTGTACCTGCACGTCGACTACCCGCAACTCGAACGCGAGAAAGAGATCGTGTTGGCGAAGACCCCTGGGATTACCGACAACCTCGCCGACCAGGTAGCGCGCATCGTCCGCTCGATCCGTCAGCTCGACCTCAAAAAGAGCCCGAGCGTTTCGGAGACTCTCGACTGGGCTCGTACGCTTATGCTCCTCAACATCGAGACGATCGACGAACAGGTCGCGAAGGAGACTCTCAACATTCTGCTGAAGTACCAGACCGACATCGCCAAGGCCACCAAGGAACTGTCGGTCGACGACTGACGCGTCGCACGATGACCGACACCGCTTCCTCCCGCAGCGTGACGCCCGGGCCCGACGCCTCGAACGGCGGCATGCTTAACCTGCTCAACGGCTTTGTCATCGAGCTGCGCAACGCCGGCTTACCCGTGTCTTTGACCGAGAACCTCGACGCAATGGAGGCCGTGCAGCACATTCCCATCGAGGACCGCGATGCGTTCAAATACGCGTTAGGTGCCACGCTGATCAAAAACCATGCGCATTGGCGCAGCTTCGAGACGGTTTTTGAAGTGTATTTCAGCTTGAGAGGCCCGGAGTATCGGATCGCCGAGGGCGACGGCGACACCGACCTCGACGAACTCTGGCGCGAAATGCAAGAAGCCCAGCAGCAAGGCGAGGGCAACGGCCAAGGCGGCATGGATGGCATGACGCCCGAAGAGATCGCTCAGATGCTGATGCAGGCGCTGATGAACGGTGATCAAGGAATGATGCGCGCAATGGCGAAGCAGGCGGTGCAGCGATTTGCTGGCATGGAGCCGGGCCGACCCGTTGGCGGTACCTACTACCTGTACCGCACGTTGCGGAACCTCGACCTCGACAACATGCTCGAGAAGATGATGGACGCCTCGCGCGACGAAGCGTCCGGCGACCTTACGTCTCTCGAGGAACGGTTAGAGAAAGAGGAGTACGAGGACCGCATCGAAAAGTTCAAAGGTGAGATTGAGGCCGAGATCAGGCGACGCCTCGTTGCCGACCGCGGCGCGGAAGCCATGGCCAAAACGCTGCGTAAGCCGCTTCCCGAAGATGTCGAGTTCATGCACGCGTCGCGTGACGAAATGGTTGCGCTCAAGAAGTCGCTGTACCCGCTCACCCGGAAGCTGGCAGCGAGGCTCGCCCGCAAACGCCGCCACGGTCGCAAAGGTCCGCTCGATTTCCGCAACACCGTGCGCCACTCGCTGAGTTACGGCGGCGTACCCGCCGAACCGAAGTTCAAATACCCCCGTCCGTCGAAGCCCGAACTGATCGTGATCGCTGATATCTCCGGCTCGGTCGCCGCGTTTGCCCGGTTCACGTTGATGCTCGTCTACGCCATCCAGAATCAGTTCTCGAAGGTGCGCTCCTTTGTCTTCATCGATGGCATCGACGAGGTAACTGACTACTTCAAGGCCACCGAGGACATCCAGGAGGCGATCCATCGCGTCAACACCGAGGCAGACGTAGTCTGGGTTGACGGACACTCCGACTACGGGCACGCCTTCGAGGCGTGGTGGAACAAGTACGGCAAGGACGTCGGACCAAAGTCGACCGTGTTGCTGCTCGGAGACGCCCGGAACAACTATCACGCGAGCCAAAGCTGGGTCGTCAAAGAAATCCAGCAGAAGGCGCGCCACGTGTACTGGCTGAACCCGGAGCCCAAGAGCTACTGGAACACCGGAGACTCAATCGTTGGGGAGTACGGCACCCACACCGATGGTGTCTATGAATGCCGCAACCTTCGTCAGCTTGAGTCCTTCGTCGATCTGCTGGCATAGTCCGGCTTCCTCGAAACCCGATCGACACCGCAGAGCGAAGCAAGTCGGCACTTGCGCTCCGAATGCTCTAACAGGTGAGATTATTGACACAGCAGAAGTGCTGCGTCTCGGATATGCCCTCGACGTGGTGCCGCATGAAGAGGTGTTCACTGGAGCGATGTCGCTGGCGAACCAGATTGCGACCGGTTCACCTCACGGTCTTCGTGAGATCAAGTCCTTGGTTCACGAGGGCCTGACCGCATCGGTTAGTGAGCACACGAGACGCCACACGGAGTCACTGGCGGCGTGTCTCAAGAGCGACGAACATCGTGAGGGCGTTGCGGCGTTCACAGGACGGTGAGGAGCGTCCTGCCGGACGACGCAACTCGGCCACCATCAACGGATGGTCCGACCGGGGAAACAGCCAAGCGGATTCGTTTTCAAAAAAAATACTAAGAGCGTTCAGATTTGTTTAAGAAACGCTTGAGACGTGCCGATGGACTTGTGGCGGACATTAATCCGCAGCAGGAGCCCCGAACATGTCGTCCAGCAACCCCAACGATTCCAACACCAGCGCAGCCAGGCTCAATTGGCCGGTCGACTCCCACCGTATGTCCGGGGACTTCTGGCTCGCTTTTCACACCGAGGTGCATGGCGCCGTCACCGAACTTGGACTCAACGATGCCAGCATCACTCCGAGCGTCGTCCGGCTCCGGAACGGCCGATCGCTCTCACTCCTGCAGCTCGCGCAGCACTGCTCGAGCCTTCCGTCTCTTGAGTGGAATTCGCTCATCGCAGGCCACCTCCGAACGATGACTGCCTACCTCGACCAGATCTCCGAGCCGCTCTCGATGTTCGACCTGCGGATTAGGCTAGTTCCCGACACCCTGGCCGATGCCGAGACACTCCACCAACTCGGCGGCCGACCGTTCGTCGACGGCGTGATAGAGGTGCTGGCCATCGACGTCGATGATGCTGTGCGATGCGTGCCCACAAGTGAGATCGCCGCCAACGGATGGGACGTTGACGAAGCCTGGGTCAGCGCTCGGCTGCAGACTGAGCTCCTTGAGGTGCCCGACGAAATCCATATCGTCGACATCGGCAGCGCGGACCTGATTCACGTGTTTGGAGAGCGACCGTTCACGGCCAGCACGGTTGGTGTGATCGACGACTTAATCGCCGAGTACGCCCAGATCGGCGACCTTGGTGCCATCGTGTCGATGCCGCTGCGTCATAGTGTGCTCGTCCACCCGATCGACAATGCGTCGGCGCAGTGTGGGATTGCTGGCATGATCCCAATCGCCCACCAATTGTTCAAACAGGGCCCCGGGTCGGTGAGCCCGCACCTCTATTGGTGGCGCGATGGTTCGTTGGAGTGGATCCCCACTTTCTTCGACGGCACGACGTCGGGCAGCGAGTTCTACCCCTCACCGGAGCTTGCAGCCGCCCTTGCGGATGTCACCCGCTGACGCTGTCGCGAAACTTCGCTACATCAGAGCGCGTCCGAAGTCGATGCACCGTTGCGTGCGACCAGAACTCGCCCGATGCGTACCCCTCGTAGATCTGCTGGTACCGCGGAATGCTCCGCCACGACCACAACAGGACATTCCGATTTGGATCGCGACTGACCAAATTCGCGAGCGACTCGCGGCTACTCGCACACACGTTCTTGCGCGTCACTGAGCGACGGACGGAACGCTTGAAGAGACGCCACATTGTGACGCGACGCGGAAGGTCAAGCCAGACGATGGTGTCGGCGCCGCGCTGAGTGATGTCGGCCACGGTGCGATAGTTGCCCGATGCGACCCAGCCGCCATCGGACGCATCGGCTTTGGCTAAAGCGGCAATCACCTTCGAGCGGAACTCAGGGGTTGGGGTGGGTATCCAGTCGGAACCGCGCATGAGAGCGTCCAGTTTGATGGCCGGGATAGCGAGACGTTCGGCGAGTGCTGTGGCAAGTGTCGACTTGCCAGCTCCGGATGAGCCAATGACGGCAACGCGACGCATGTCCGGAGCGTATGAGCCGCTGACCTGGCCACCTCACAGTCTGCGGGTTTCGCGAACAAAACGAAAACAGCAAGCCGGTTGCAGCCGGACCCGGATATCTGTCGCTTAGGTGGTGAGCTCGGCAACCTTCGAATAGAACGGCGCGGACGCCGCCCCACGATGTCGCAGGACATTTTAATGCCCAACAGGACCGGCGGATCGGCCTAGGTCAGGTTCACCAACCCCGATGCCCCGCCTTAAAAACGCTGCATACACCCTCGACTCACTGGCTAGCGGTGCCTCGGCCGGGGACCCGCTGCGATAACAACAAATAGAGCGTCGGGTCGAGCGGCCGAGAAATATCGGTGCGTCCGCCCACCGGGAATGCGGACACGGCCGCGTCTAGTCGGCTATCCGCCGCGCTGGTAGTTGGGGGCTTCCTGGGTGATCGTTACATCGTGCGGGTGCGACTCTTCGCGTCCAGCGGTGGTGACCCGCATGAACCGGGCGTGGCGCAGTTCATTGAGTGTGGCGGCCCCGGCGTAACCCATGCCCGACCGCAAACCGCCAACGAGTTGATAAAGCACCTCGCCGAGCGGCCCGGCATAGGGAACACGCCCTTCGATGCCCTCAGGCACGAGCTTCTGGCTGGCAGCGCCTACCACGGTCTTGCCCGAAGCCGACTGGCTCGTCGCATACCGATCAGCGCTGTCGCCCGTCATCGCGCCCATCGAGCCCATCCCCCGGTAGCTCTTGTAGCGGCGACCGTCCATCAATTCCATCTCGCCCGGTGACTCCTCGGTACCGGCAAGCAACGACCCGATCATGACGGTCTGAGCACCGGAGGCGATTGCCTTGACGATGTCGCCGGAGAACGTGATGCCGCCGTCGGCGATGATCGGAATGCCGAGTTGCCGGGCCCGCCGGGTGGTGTGCCAGATCGCCGACAACTGTGGCATCCCGGCGCCAGACACAACGCGTGTGGTGCAGATCGAGCCGGCGCCTACGCCAACCTTGACGGCATCGGCGCCTGCCTTGGTCAGCGCTTCGACACCCTCCTCAGTCACCACGTTGCCGGCGGTAACGGGGAGCGAGGGCCAGCTGCCCTTAATCCGCTTGATTGCCTTGACCACGTTGGCCGAGTGGCCGTGAGCGGTATCAATCGAGACCGCGTCGACGCTCATCGCGACGAGTGCAGCGACGCGTTCTTCGAGGTCGGCACCCACGCCGACAGCTGCAGCGGTTCGCAGCCGTCCGTGACCATCGCGTGATGCGTTTGGGAAATCGAGGCGCTTTTGAATGTCCTTCACGGTGATCAGCCCGGCAAGACAGCCAGAACCATCGACAAGTGGCAGCTTCTCGATGCGGTGCTGCTGGAGGATCGCTCGGGCATCGTCAAGCGAAGTCCCGACATCGGCCGTGACAAGTCCACCTCGAGGGTCGTCGGCGGACGTCATGAAGTCGGTGACAGGGCGGTCGAAATCGCTGCCCTCGCAGAACCTGATGTCCCGGTTGGTGAGGATCCCGACAAGGTGGCCGTCGTCATCGGTGATCGGGACACCTGAGAACTTGAAGCGGCTCATTAGCGACTCAGCTTCGTGCAGCACCGCCGTCGGTGGCAGGGTGACGGGATCAGTGATCATCCCTGACTGCGAGCGTTTCACCTTCTGGACCTCGCTCGCCTGATCAGCGACCGACATGTTGCGGTGGATCACTCCAATCCCGCCGTTGCGAGCCATCCCGATGGCCATTCGCGCTTCAGTCACTTTGTCCATTGCTGCTGACACGAGCGGGACAGCCAACTCGATGTCGGCGGCAAAGGTAGCGCTCGTATCGACCGCGTCGGGCAGCGTTTCGGACCAGCCGGGGACGACGACTACATCGTCAAAAGTGAGAGCCTCATATCGGTCGAAAAAGCCGTCATTCACGTTCTCGAACGAGTGAGACGCTGAGCCGGAGGAGCGGGACTCGGGAGTAGTGGCGTCGGTCATGTTGGGACCTCTGATTTCAGGAGCTGTCGGATGCACACAGGCCCGCCAGCGTCGCGACGAGGAGTTGATGCTCGGTATCGTGGATGGCGGCGGCGAATGCATCCAGTGTGCCAGACGCGTCGACAGGAACGACTCGGGATGCGAGAACCGGGCCGTCATCGACTCCTTCGTCTGGGACGAGGTGAACCATCACTCCCGAGGCGATGCGTTTGCCAGAGACCGCCTCGCCCCACGCCCGCTCAATTGCGTTCGTTCCCGGCAGTTCGCCGGGTAGTGCAGGGTGCAAGTTGACGACGCTGCCAGGGAATCGATCAAGAAATTGGCTAGTCAGGAGCCGCATCCACCCGGCGAGCACGACCCAGTCGGGCCTGAACGACGCAACAGCATCGGCTAATCGAGTGTCGTAGTGGCGGCGCGCCTCGCCGTCATTTTGGACGATGAGTTCAGCCGTGATGCCGGCATCAACCGCCCGCGTAAGCGCATGGGCACCGGGACTGTTTGAGACGACACCCACGACATCGGCATCGATGACATTGTTGAGGCATCCGGCGATTACCGCTTGCAGGTTGGATCCTGAACCGGAAGCAAGCACGACGATCCGTTGCATGGTGTCCTGTCAACGAAGTGTGACCGATCGGGGGCCCGACACCAAGCGACCGATACGCCATGTGGATTCGGGGATCGCAGCTTGTACATCGTTCACATCGTTCGGGTCGCACACCACCACCATTCCGATGCCCATGTTTAGAGTGCGATATAACTCATCAGTCGACATCTGCGGCGTCAACTCGCGGACGGCTCGGAACAACGGTGGGATCGGCCACGAACCGAGATCAACGAGGGCGCCAACGCCGTCGGGGAGCACCCGTGGCAGATTCTCCGGCAGACCACCGCCGGTAATCTGCGCAAGCGCCTTCACTTTGCCCGATTCGAGCGCTGAACGAAGCGGGTCGAGATAGTTTCGGTGCGGCTCAAGCAGTGCATCGCCCAACGGTCGGTCCATGCCCGCCAGCGAGATGTCCATCGGCGCCCACTCGAAGACCTTGCGGAGCAATGAGTACCCATTGGTGTGTGGGCCCGACGAGGCGACACCGATCAGTACGTCGTCGGCGCAGACATCCGGCCGGGGGAGCAGCGCCGATCGCTCCGCCACTCCCACGAGCGTTCCGGCGATGTCGAACGCCCCGGGTTGGTAAACGCCCGGCATCTCGGCGGTCTCTCCACCCAGCACGGCGCAATTTGCTGCACGACAGGCCTCTGCCATGCCCTTCACGATGTCAGCAACCATGTCAGCATCGAGAACGCTTGCGGCAATGTAGTCGAGGAAGAAGAGTGGGCGTGCGTTCTGAACTAGCACGTCGCCGATGCAGTGGTTGACGATGTCGGCACCCACCCCGCGCACGCGGCCGAGTCGCGCAGCAAGTTCCACTTTCGTGCCGACGCCGTCGGTCGATGCGACCAGAACCGGGTCGTCATGCTCGGTGATCGCTGCGGCCGAGAAGACACCACCAAAGCTGCCGACCCCATGCAACACCCCCCGCCCGGATCCGACGTCGTGGGTGGACTCGACGGCTGCCTTCATCTCGGCGACGGCGCGAGTTCCCTCGTTGATGTCGACGCCGGCGTCTGCATATGACGCAAGCGATGCACCAGGAGCACGCCATGCAATATCGCGACGAACCTGCATTCCAGCGAATTCGATGGCGCCCATCCGCGCATAGGCGATCCGGCGGGCCTCGCGCAGATCCTGCCCGACACCGGTGACCGCCACCACGCGTCCACCGACAACGCGGTCGCCGTCATCATCATCGGAGACACCGGAATTGAATCGCAGTGCGACCCCGTTGTGAGCGCGGTTGAAAGCCTCGTCGTCATCAACTTGGTCGATGACGCGGGCACCGAACTCTGGTGTCATCGGATATCCGGCAGCGGCAGCGACTACGGTGACCGAGGATCCGGTGCGTATGACTAGCGGAACGTTGGTCACGTCACCGAGAGCCGCAGCGAGCGCCAACTCGGCGAGATCGGTTTCGATAAGTGGTAGTACGGCTTGCGCCTCAGGGTCGCCGAACCGGGCGTTGTACTCAATGAGTCGCGGGCCGTCGGAGGTAAGCATGAGGCCGGCGTAAATGACGCCCACATACGGCGTCCCTGCAGCAGCAAAGGCATCGACGACTGGCTGCACGAACGTTGCGAGCAATTCGGCAGGCTCGACGGGTACCGGGGCGGGCGCATAGGCCCCCATGCCTCCGGTGTTCGGACCCTGGTCACCTTCGCCGATGCGCTTGTGATCCTGGGCGAGTGGGAGCGCAACGGCCCGGGTGCCGTCGCACATCGCTAGGAGCGAGAATTCTGGTCCGGTCATTCGCTCCTCAAGGACGAACGCACCCGAAATCGCGGCATCGACGATAGCGGCGTCTGTTTCGCCGACGGATTGCGGCACCACGACACCCTTGCCCGCAGCGAGTCCATCCAGTTTGACGACTACGGGAGCATCGAGAGAAGCCCACCACGCGCGCGCTTCATCCACCACCGAGGTGGAGCCGGCGGGGTCGAAACGGGCAAACGAAGGACCGGGGATCCCGAGGTCGGCGGCCAATTGACGGGCATACCCCTTTGACCCCTCAAGTCGAGCGAGTTCTGCTGTTGGCCCGAAACATGGAATTCCCCGACGGGCGCACTCGTCTGCGGCGCCAGCGACGAGCGCCGCTTCGGGACCGGGAATCACCAGATCGGTGTTGCCTGAGCTTGCGTCTCCGAGATCGGCAGACAGGCGGACGTTGTGACCGGTCCGCTGGCAGGCCCAGGCGAGCGCCTGTTCGCGGCCGCCGCCACCGAGAATTAGTACACGCATTAGTGAAGGACGCCTTCGAAAGCGAGCTTGGCCTGGGCGTCGCCGACAGCGAGAGGGTAGTCGCCCGTGAAGCACGCATTGCAGTAGCCGTCATCGTCACCACTGTCGCGGCCGGCGACGGCGCGCATCATGCCGTCGAGGGAGAGAAACGCAAGGCTGTCTGCGCCGATATGTTCCTCAATCTCCGCCACGCTGAGCTGGGCAGCCATCAAATCGTCGTCATGACCCATGTCGACGCCGAAATGACACGCGTGTTTGATGGGCGGGCAGGTGATGCGCATGTGCACTTCGGTGGCGCCAGCATCGCGGAGTAGTTTGACGAGCGGCCCGGCGGTCGTACCACGAACGAGCGAATCATCGATCATGATCACTCGCTTGCCCTCGAGGTTCTCGCTGAGAGCGTTGAACTTCAGCGCGACGCCTCGCTCTCGGATGTCCTGTGTCGGCTCAATGAACGTTCGCCCGATGTAACGGTTCTTAATAAGCCCATCGTTGAACGGCAGCCCAGTCTCGTTCGAGAATCCGATCGCCGCAGGAATCGACGAGTCAGGGACCGGGATGACGACATCGGCGTCGACCATCGACTCTCGGGCCAGTTCGACGCCGAGTTGCTGGCGAACGTGGTGCACCGAATTTCCGGCCCAGACCGAGTCAGGGCGTGAGAAATAGACGAATTCGAAGGTGCACCGAGCGCTGTTTGGCTGGGGTGCCAGCACTTGTTGCCGCTCGATTTCGGCGCCGCGTAGCGTGACCATTTCGCCAGGTTTCACCTCAGCGATGTCGACGCAGCCGAGCGTCGGGAGGGCGCAGGTCTCGGACGCGACGGCGTGGCGGCCGTGCGGGAGGGGGCCGACCGAGAGAGGCCGAAACCCCCACGGATCGCGGACGGCGATCACCTGGTCAGAGGCGAGAATGACCAACGAGAAAGCACCCTTCCATGCGGGAAGTGTGCGCTCGATTCGTTCCTGCCATGTCTGCCCGCCAGCCGCGGCCAGCATGAGGGTGAACACTTCGGTG
>Ga0115572_10000209_pt1 | contig 49570 bp, 47 predicted proteins | sample COGITO_mtgs_1206_FD_88681 | JGI IMG/M metagenome (GOLD analysis project Ga0115572, IMG submission 88681) | Pelagic marine microbial communities from North Sea - COGITO_mtgs_120607 | ecosystem: Environmental > Aquatic > Marine > Epipelagic | place: Germany:Helgoland, sampling site Kabeltonne... | reverse complement strand
TCGCGCACGCGTACACAGGGAGGAGTTCAGTCGGGAGGCGTTCACTGTTTGTTCTGTCTCGGGTGCGGGTGCGGCCATTGCGGTCATGGCAGGCCCGCAGGCTGTGAGGATGAGGATGGACGCTGCGGTGAGGGTGAAGGTTTTTAGCATACTATTACACTACCATGTAATGGTATGGGAGTTTCAAACGGGGTATAGCGGAATTTCGGGGCTATGCGGTGGCAGCTTCTTTCTTCGGGTAGAGCACTCCGTGTGCCGCGGTGAGGGCATCTTTCATGACGCCCATTGCTTCACGGGAACCTAGCCCGCCAAGGGATGAGGCCCATCCGGCGGAATACCCTGCGGAGGATTCTTTGGAATTCACTCCGTATCGACTGGAGACAAGGAAGGCGAATGTTTCAGCGAACACTTCTGCCCGCCCACGCTCATTGCAGCCAGACTTTCCGTAGGCGGCATTGTCAAGCTTCGGGTCGAGGGCGTGCCCAAGTTCGTGGGCAAGGGTGTGGGCCTGTGTTGCGGGGTCTCCCCCGGCATGACCTGACCACAGGTGGATGGTTTTTTCTGATGGGCGGTAGAAAGCTTTCGCGTTGCCTTTTGGTGTTGGGTCTTCCACAACGGATACACCGACACTGTTTGCTTGTGAGGTGAGAAATGAACGGTAGGCGTCGGGGTCGCCGTGACCTGCGGGTAGTGGAAGGTCAAGTGGGTCGATGCGTTCGGGTAGGTCTTCTCCGGTGGTTTGGTCGGCAAAGTATTGGACGCGCACACCCCAGCGGGGAGAGAAACTAGTTTTCTCTTTTTTCTTGTCTGCGGCGGGCGTGTCTTCAGTGTTGTTGTCGGGGGTGGTGTCTTCGACGAGGGTTGCTGTGCGCCCTGGTGAGTAGAACGTCACGGGTACTGGTTCGGCGTCGAAGTTGACGGCCCGACCGAGGTTGTCCCAGCCTTTTTTAGTGTGCAGTGCCTGCGTGCTGACTCTTGCTATTGCGAGTTTGAGGCATTCGTCTTTGTCTGCTGCCGGGTCGTTTTGGCGTTCGTAATGGTAGGCGTAGGAAAGGGTGGTGAGCTGGTTTCCGGGGGAGAAACGTCCGACGGTATGTTCATTGTCGAAGCGTGCCGCAGCGTCAGCGAGTTTAAGGAAAGCTGAGGGGTCTGTTTCGATGAGGTCGAGTAGGTCTCTTTCCATGAGTGTCCGGCCAGCGTCGGGGTTTTCTTTTAGTTGTTCGGGGGTGAGGGGCACAAGTTCTCCGCGTCGCGCTTCGGCGGTTGCTTTGGCGTAGGACCGGAACAGGCTTGTTTCTATGTCCCCGCCGTGGTTATGGCAGTATGTGGCGGGTTGCAGGATAGCGTTTTTGCATTGTTTTTCGGTTGAGGTGCGCGCATCGGTGACGGTACCTGCGCATTGGCGGACCAGGTCAGCTTTGATGGCCCCTTCGGTTTGGGGGGCGGGGGTGGCCTGGTTTTTTCCGGGGGCCGACTTTTTGTATCCTGGGCATTTTTTGCACCAGTCTTGGCCTTCTAGGACGGGGGAACCACAGAGGGTGCGTTTGCCGTTTTCGCCTACAGTGTCGGTGTAGCGGGTACAGGAAGTTCCCAGTTTTGGCTTGGTGGTTGTGGTGTCGACGGTTTCATCTCCGCGAACCTTTTGGGGTGCAGATTCAGGAACATCTGTCGCACCCTTGCCGGTGGAGCCCGCGAAAAGGCCTTTTTCTTTGCGGAGAACCTGATTTGCCATGTGGAGACCTTCCTTATGCAAACGCACAGGCCGCGTGTGCGGCTTGTTCTTTCCTTTTCTCTATCCCGCCGGGGTGAACACTTAGCGGGGTTTCTAATGCTGTTGGGTTTGACTTCCTCCGCCCGCTGAAGCAGGCGGATTCCAACTACTAACCCGTGGGGGCTAGTTGTTGAGGTTCGCGATTCACGGACCGGGTTTTCCCGAGGTCTCCTCGCGCTGTCACGGCAGGCCCTGCCGCGATGTTTCTTGCCGCGTTCACGTCAGCGTTGTCGGAGTGGTTGCAGGCGACGCAGCTGAAGACCGCTTGGCTCTCGCGGTTTTCTTGTGCGATGTGCCCGCACTCCGAGCAGCGTTGGCTCGTGTATGCGGCGGGGACGTATTCGACGCGTCCCATAGCTTTGTGTTCTAGGCGTTGAGCGAATGTGCCCCAGCCTTTGTCGAGGATGGAGCGGTTGAGGCCCGCCTTCTGTTTGACGTTGGTGCCGGGCTGTTCGATAGTGCCTTTCGCGGAGCGTGTCATGCTGCGGACGTTGAGCTTTTCGAGGCGGATGATGTCGTAGTTGCGGGCGATACGGGTGGTCGCCGTTTCGAGCATGTCTTTGCGTGCATCAGCGCGACGCGCCTGGGCTTTTGCGAGCCGGGCCTTGAGTTGGGTGCGCCGGTTCGAGCCACGTTTCGCTCGCGCGAGCCTGCGCTGTAGCCGTTTCACGGTCGTATCGAGGTCTGGCCGGTGGTAGTCGAAAAGTGTTCCGTCAGACAGGGCTGCGACGTGGACCACTCCCCGGTCGACGCCCACGATTTCACCTGTTCCAGGGCCGGGAAGGGGCTGGGGGATGGCTGCGAATGCGACATGCCAGCGACCAGCACGGTCACGTGACATGCGGAAAGACTTCACACCATCCGGCACGGGGCGCGACATGCGGAACCGGACCCAGCCGACCTTCGGTACGAACACTTCCGCATTACGGCGATTCAAACGCCTCGAATGCTCGGCCTTGAACTGGACAATGCGGAAGCTCTCGTGCCTGTTCTGTTTCCGCCACGTGGGCTTGCCGTGGGTGCCATTAAAGAAACCAGACATCGCGTGGTCGAAGTCACGTAGCGCCTGCTGCTGAACAATAGATGACCCTTCGTCCAGCCAGCTGTTCGCTTCACGGGCGGCAGTCAGTTGCCGCATCCGTTCGGCGTTGCCGGGCGGGCGCGCCACCCCACCTTTCACAAAATAAGACTGCTGCTCCACAGCGAGATTCCACACGAGCCGTGCATGCGCACAATGCACCAGAAGCGCGGCTTCTTGCGCTGGTGTCGGGTAGGCGCGGAAACGGCTCATCGAGACTTCTGCTCCTCGATGTATCTGGCAATCGCTGCCTCAGACACGTTCCCAACCGTCGCCACAAAGTACGACCGCGTCCACAGCGTGGGGATGCGAGAACGAAGCCACGCGAACTCGCTCCGCAACACGCGCGATGTGTATCCCTTGAACTGGTTCGCGATACGTGCAGGCGAATCCCTCGGCGGCGCGAACACAAAAACGTGCACATGGTCCGGCATCACCTCAAGCGAGCGAATCACCCAACCATTCGCGGCAGCTTTCTCCACCATTAACTCCTTCAACCGGACATCAACCATTAAGGGAGGGGTTTCCGTTTTTTTTAACGAAGACCCCTCCCCACAATGTGTGTTGGCTACAAACCACCGTCACAGTTGGATCCACCGTTAATGCCACCCTCAAGGCAGCCGGCGTCACCAATAGCATCACGGGAGTTGCTGATGGCCCACCAAATAACTGCGGTTGCCACCACTGCGGCAATGAGCACACCGGCGACCATGATGATAACGAACATGGCTTCAATGCCATCTTCTCGTGTACGGGCAGCGGCAAGGCGCCCCCGAGCGGACCGCAAAGCAGTCTGTGTCTTCGTGTAAAGATCCAGCATTTTGTTTCCTTTTCCCTAGGTTTGGAGAGACGCCCTAGGGTGGCGGCTCTCGGGGAACATAGCGGAACCGGCTACCGGCTAATCGCTGCCCGATACTGGGAAAGAATGGAGTCAGAAATACGGAAAGTTTCCTTGACAGGAAGGTCACGTTGCACAGCCCAATCCCGCAGCCCCCCATTGAAATGCATCTTAGCAAGGCCTGAGGGGCGCATTGAGCGCAGCGATGTTTCGATAAGCGCAGGGATGTCCAGGGAGCCCAGTTCGGGGTCATCGTATGTGAGCCCTTGTTCCACAATGTCGTCGAGAAGTTCTCGCGCTTTTTGTGTCACGTGCTCGTACAGGGTGTTGGCGCGGGCTTTAGTTGCCCTCAGTTGGGGCCCATTGCCCAACGCTTCCTTCAAATACGTGGTCAGGGATCCGTCCATGTGGGCGCGGAAAAGCTCAACCTGTTCGGTGTTCATTTGCTCAAGGACTGCATCCAGAGCGATCTGCATGGGGCTGTCGGCGTCGCCCCCTGGCTTGGGGTCTTTACTGGCGTTCATGGGGGTCAGGTTTTTTTCGTATCCCCCAACTCTATTTTGGTCGCCGTCTAGCAGGTGGTCGAGGGAAGAATTACTGAGGACGCTTCGCACGGTTTCTAGGTCCTGGATTCTTGCAGGCGCTACCCCTAGGTCAAGGGCGGCACCTTGACGTGTTTGGAGGTGGGGGTTTGCTTCAAGGTGCCTTTTGGTTGCCAGGTCGAAGTCGCGTAGCGGACGAGCCATGGGCTTAGAGGACAAGATTATGTCTTCGATGCGCTTATGGGTGTATTCACGGAGGTACCCCTGGAAGGGCGCCAGCTTTTCTGTGTTGTAGCTGCGCACCAAGCTGAGGAATGCTTCATTCGCGTAGCTAGGCAGCTCGGCTTTTTCCATACTGGTGAGGACCACCCGGCGGAGTGCCTTATTCTGGGCCTCCCTTATTCTTGCGTGGTAGTATGTCACGAGGGTGGCTTCATGGTTTCGGGTTTGGGTGACCAGCGTGTATACCCGGCACGGGGTCTCTCCCCCTCGTGGTGCCTGGCAGCTTTTGTGTCGACACTTTGGGGCTAGGAGTGGAAGATCTGGGGGTACGATGGCGGCGATAGGTTCAGTGGTTGTTTCTTGAACCCTGTTTATCACCCAGGGAGTGAATTGGTCTTGTGCCCCGGCAGCGACCCTTCCCGCCCAGGCTAGGGCTGCCCGATTGGTGCTTTTGGTCAGGGCGGTTGTTTGTTCGGGTCCTAGGTGGGGGTTGGTGCGACAGTAGCCCTTGAGGATTCGGGTGACGAAGGGCTCTAGGAGGAGGTTTACCTGGGTGCGGTTGTCTTGGATAGCCATGATGGCGTGGTAAATGTGGCAGTGGTCTTGCCACCTTTCGGGTGTTCCACAATTTTCGGGGTCGTTGCAGATGTGGAGGGTTTTTTCTTTGCTGCTGGTGTAGTTGCGTGCTTTTACGATACCAGTATTTTCTTGGGTAGTATACATACCTTGTACTGTGCTCCTGTCCTCACCATTTCGTCTCAGAATGTGACCTGGATCACACGAGGGGGTGTTTTATGACGCCCCGGCAACAAACGCAAAAAACGAGGCCCCCGCCACCATCGAAAGACAAAACGTGGGCGCCAAAGGGACCTTCCGATGCAACCAGCTCTTCCCCTCCACCCCCTTCCTAGCATCCACGGAAGCCCAAATAATTGTCGAGACAACAAACAGCACAAGACCCAACAAAACAAAATCAACAGGGACAATCCACAGCGTCGCCGCAGCCACCCCCGCCATCCGCACATCCCCAAAACCCATCCCGAAACCAGACCTGACGCTGAACAAAGCCGCCATAAAAAGAAGCAACAGCCCACCCAGCAGCCCAGCCTGAAGAAACAAAAAACCCGCCCACACACCAAGAGGGGCCGTGAATAAACCTGCCGTCCCGTAAAAGAACCAGCCCGCCACCGCCGCCACCAACACCACAACCGCGAAAACCACTCCCCCAGCGACAGTTTGCGGCACAACACCCTGAACAATCGAATACGAAAAATAGATCAAAGAGCCAAAACCCACCAAAACAGGCGGCCACGTAATCTCTTTCGCTATCAGCCAACTTCTCGCATCCGAAGCCGAAGCCAAAACGGCGTACTGAACAAACGCCCCAAACGCCATCGCGCTAAAAACAGATGAACCCTCCAGCAAACGCAACCACACAAAAATAGCCAAAAAGTTCGCCAAACCCGAAACAACAACAAGCCACCTCGGGGACCAAACCCCTCGCTCCACCCAGCCGCGACAGAAATAGAGCGCATAGCCCGTAAAAAGCACAGCGAACAAAAACCCAATAAGCAGGGCCGACCCCACAGGAACCAAAGTTTCATTAACCGACACACCACCGATAGCGGAAGTTTCCCCCAAAATCGCCTAACATAGATTTATGCCTACCGTCGAAGAAGCAGTCGATACCTGGCTACTGGGCCTGTCCAGGTCAGTGAAAATGGGAAACATTTCGCCCCGGACAGAATCCAACTACCGAGAAGGCATCACCTTCGCCCTATCGCATCTATCAGCAAATGGCCCCCTGGAATCTGTGACGTCAGAGCAACTGGATTCCCTGATCGACATTTACGCCGAACTCCCGGATCAACGTTTCCGTGATCCGCAAAAAAATGGGGAAAAAGCACTATCTAGCATTTCTCGGCTCCACTCAACCCTGTCAGTATTTTTCAACGACGCCCAGCGTCGAGGCTGGATCACAATCAGCCCGATTGTTGGCACCTATCTTGCGCGCGGAAAAACGACACGCACCAGTGACCCGAAACGAAAAAGTGTCGGGCTAGAAGGCGCAACAGCCCTATTGCAAAACGAACTGTCCTGTCGTGATGAGTTCATTATCCGGGTACTCCTAGAGGCAGGCCCACGCGTTGGTGAACTATGTGCATCCGACCAGGGTGACCTTGTGTTCGATGACATCACCGAATCCTGGTGGCTTAACCTGCTGCACACAAAAAATGGTAAAGAACGCAAGATCCCTATCACCAATGACCTTTTAGCTCTTTATGAAAAGTATCGGGCAAACGAAATGCGTCCCGCTGCACGGCGACCGAAAGAGGCGGGTGTTTCTGTTGATGCGGAAACAGCTCTGCTGCGCACTTCCAGAGGAAGAAGGATCACTCCTCGTGACATCCAAAACTTGTTGAACAGGGCATGTCGGGGTACGGGCATGCGGGTGACTCCGCACGGTTTGCGTCACACATCAGCGACAGTGCTTTTAGAGTCCGGTACCGATCTTCACGTTGTGCGTGACCTGTTGGGGCATTCTTCTGTGTCAGTGACCAGTGCCTATTTGGACTCTGCGGATGTGAATGTGTCCAGGGCTGTCAGGTCCAGTCCCCTAGCTCAAGCGGGCCGCAAAGGATCTGGCACGGGAATCCGGGCCGAGGACCGGTAGGGGCCCAGCGTGCCGGCAACCGCACTGATACCCAAACGCACCGACTCATCGTTGTCTAATTCGCTGATAGCACGGTGAAAAGGTGACCCCGGTGTTTTGCACATCTCCAGCCACAGTTTGATGATTCGTTTCGTTTTCGCCACAGTCATACCTGTGGTCTCAGCGATTTCTTCTACCGGCTTAGGTTCCCCGTAAGGGCCAATGCCGTGGGCCGCGAAAATAACCTCGATAGTGACTTTAGAAATACCACCCAGTTCAGCGGTGCGTAAGAACAGTTTCCGTAGCCCCTCAGTGGATTCGCTGTCATCAAATTGGTGGGTGTACCCGTACAGGGCGTCATCTGTTGGCATCTCTCCCATCTCTAAAAGGTGAGAGTTTTGTCGCCACGATTTCATGAAAGAGGCGCTGAGAGGTTTGCGTGTTGTTTGTCCACTAGATTTCAGTGGCCCCATGTGAATACCTGGGGTTGCCTGTTTTGATGTCTCAATGATTTCTTCATCTGATGGCATCCTGCCCAGATCTCCGATGAGACGAGATTGAATAGCTTTCGCTCTCCGGGAGCTTTCCAAAAATTCATTAGAAAATTTTACGTTTCCGTATGTTGCATTTATTTCCCGACGAGTACGTGATACCGAATGATGGTAAAGGTAGTTTGTTGCTGAGCTGTTAAGTTTGTTGATGTCGACATGGTCTAGGGCAGCAAGGAAGTGCAGCACGATTAACCCGTGAACATCTTCTACGCTGGCGACGTACACCTGCTGCCGGGCGCGAGCAAATTCTGCGTGCGACCACTTCCACAGCAACTTGTCTGATGCTTTCAGTAAACCGAGCTGAGCTGCCTCCCGCCGGGCAGGGTCACCGGACTGCACTTCGGGAATGTATTTGCGAAGCGTGCCCAATGTTAGTAATTCTGCCATCTCACCCTCGTTAGATTCTGATATTGCCCTCCGTTAAATGAGGGGCTTAGATGGGATGACGCCATGTGTTCCGTGCACCCACCGCAGCGAACCTTTGACTGATGGCATCTGATGGGCCAACCTCTCCACGCGGCCACGTGTCTGTCTGTGGGTCGAACTGCCACAAATGAGTCAAGGAAGGTTTCCCGTGACCAGCGACACTGTCCGAAACCTCAGAAATGTCCACCAGCCGGCGCTTACCGTTAACCACAGCGACATGCACAATGAGGTCAACACTCCCGCCAATAAGTTCCCATACCCGCTTCTCATTCTTCGGCGCATGAGGATGCTTGTTGGCAAAAAAGAACGCATTATCTAACGCCTGATCAGCGGAGTCGGCGTGAATTGTTGTGAGCGAACCAGGAAAAATGGATGCCGCTTCAAGGTGATCCAACATGGCACCGTCACGGCACTCACCGGTAATGATTCTTTCTGGACGCGAAAGTTTAACAACCTCAATGAGACTAGACATTGACCCATCCTGGATGGCGTCCATGCTTCGCGCGGTAGCACGATGCGTGAAAAGTTTCTGCTGAATGGCGATGTGTTCCAGGGGTAATTCGTCGACATCTTGGAGGACAGCAACTTTTTCTTGCTCCGAAATTTCGTAGGTGCACGCGTTGAGGAGACAAGTTTTTCCTGCCCCGGGTGCGCCTGAGAAAATCATGCTCACCCCAGCAGCCACAGCCCCACCAAGGAACCACGCCATGTCCAGGCTCAAGGTGCCATTGTTCACCATTTGTTCAAGGTCCAGTTCAGTGCGCGGAAGTTTGCACAAAACAATCCCGGTGCGGTAAACGGCAGGGTCTGTCAAAATTTGGACACGTGCACGTACCACCTCAGTGACCCCGTCAAACACCTCACTGTATGTGAGCGTTCCCGCAGAAATTGGGGGAAGGGAAGAGTTTCTTGGAATGTCAATGTTTGTGCGAGGCAGAATGAATTCACGAATCACCCGGTTAAGTGACTCTTCGCTTTCGAAAACAATACTTGAGTCGCCATAGTTTTTTGTTTCAATGTTCACGGCAACAACGTAAGGAATTTCGTGATCTGGGGGTGTTGGGAGAATAGAAACCTCTGTGCATTCAGTGTCAAATAGGCGATCTTTGAGTGCCTCCCATGACTTGTAGTCCGCTTCGGTGAGGGGGTCGTGCCTGTTCGTCGCGGGGGGTGTGGGGACAGGGTCGGGAATAACGTCTACTACCTGGGTTTCGGCGTCACCAGTACTTGGGGTGGAGGGCACATACTCGTCTTCTCCTGAGGCGGGCATGGGGCTGTTTCTGAGCCCCTTTTTGTTCCCCCCTGTTTCTGGCTCCGCTGGGCGTTCGGGGACGGCTTTAGCGGCAGCGAGTCGGGCAGCAAGGTCATCTGCTCCCGAGCGAGTATCTTGATGCGAAAAGGGCCCCCCACTTTCGGCGGGGAAATATTCCATTGGCACAGTGTTCCTCCCAGAACAAAACAGTTGGTGTCCTACCGCAGCGAATAGCGGAAGCGCCGGGGAAATAAAACACGCTGTGTCTGTTGCGGGGCCCCCTTAGGGGGACTGTGTTGGGAGGATCACTGCCTCCCCCGATACCGCAAAGTTGACCTCGAAACCCAACCATCCAGTGATCGCATTACCCCGATAAGTGTCCTCAAATGTGACGGTGAACCGGTTCACTGGTTCTCCTCGGGCGGGCCGGGAACAGCTCGCATCCAAAATGGTGCCCCGACCACCTGGGGTGGTCATTTGGTATCCGGCCCCATCAGCGACCCTGTTGCGGGACTCATTCCAGGTCCTTTCAGCTGCGGCGACCGCATCCCGACACGAAATTTCAACAATTCCCGACAAATCATCGGACCGGTAAGCAACTGTTTGTGACGCCCCAGATTTGGCGGCAACAATAGCCAGCAACTGGGCTTCTTCTCTTGCCTGAAAAAAGTTGTATGCCCAGGCGATGAAGAAAAAAGCGGGCAGCGAAACACCCAGCATGATGATGGTGAAGATAGCAATCGCGGCCCCACCCTCATCCTTAGAGAAGGTTCGGGTTCGCCCCACGGTCTGAGTAGGCTGTCGAAATCCCAATCCAGTCACCCCCAAAAAGTCGCTCTGGGAGCCCTGGGATCAAACCTCGGAAAGGCCACGCCTTCACTTCAACAATCGCCGTGCAACCAACAGCTGAGTTAGCGAACACTGTCCCACCAGAGTCAATGGTTCCGTCAGCATTAAGCGGACCACATGTCACAGAAATGTTGTCCGGGCTGTCGTCTTTCACCCTGCCCGACAGGATTAGTGACTGTTTCAAGCCCTCCTCTACCGTGTCAAATCGTCCAGTGCGCCCATACAAAGGGATGTCGTTTGACCCGTACGCCGCGAACTGTTGAGTGTAGGACGCGAGTATCCCAGGCAGTGGCTGTTCAATGACCTGACGGTACAAAATAGTTAAACCCACACCTAGTAGCCCAATGATAAGGATGGGCAGCATGATGACCACGAAAATGGCATCCGATGAGCCGCTCTCATTGACAGGTTCACGTGTGCGCCCGCGTACTGATCTCATCCCCCGAAACCCCCACCCTCACTGATAGCGGGCAACAAAGGCACAAGGAAAGGGATTGGCGCAACAAACAGGGTAGTTAAAGCAACAAGTGCCATACTTACTGCCTCGGCTTTGCCTGCTTTCGCTTCAATGACAGTGAGTTGACGGTCACGTAAACTTTGGGCCTCGCGACGCAAATACTCTGTACGATCCTTGCCGTCAGCCACGCAGTCGATGAGCATGCGCGCGAATGCCCTGATACTAGGGTTGGGTACCCGCTCAGCGAAATCGTTCAGAGCTTCAGCGAATGTGACCCCAGCGGACAGTTCACTTTTTACCACTCCGAGCTCTTCACGCATTGGCCCGTCGGGGAGAAAAGAGTATGTGGCGTTGAGGGCTTGGGGTATCGACATGCCAACAGCAGTGGCCATTGACAGTAAATCCAGGGTGTCTGGTAGTTCTTTCACAATGTCACGTACAGCTTGTTTGGCTTTTCCTTGCAGAATGACTTGCGGTAAAGCGAAACCGAGAGCGGCACCAGTTAAGGCCCCCACGAAAGCAACAGGAATAACGACCAGCGGTGAACCGACAAGGGTGGATAGCAGTAGGCCAACAGCCCCCAGTGCTAGTCCGCCAGCGGCAGCGGCAGCAATAGCGGACAGTAAAATGAGGGCACGCAGTTGAAGAACAGTGAGAGCCCACGGGTTCCCTGACCTCATGAGGAGTGTCTCAAGTTTTTGGGGATCACCCGCAATTTTGTCACTGACTTTCCACCGCGCCATGTTTCCCACCATCCGCGGAATAGGGCCAGGCAGTGTGATGCTGCGGTCACTGTCGCCTTGGGTTTCTCTGCCCAAGTAGATCGTTCGACCCTTCCCTGGTGTGAGGATGACGGCGACGAGTGTAAGAACCGCTACCACAGCAACGATGCTGAAAATAATGGTCATGCTGAGGCCTCCGTCATCCATTTGGTCATGGCTTTAAAAATGAACCGCAACCCAATAATCGCTAAAATGATGAACGCCGCGACACCGAAACCTAGGGGGGTTAGCCAAGGCTCAACGCCCAAGAAAAGTACGGCAAGGGTGGTGACGATGGGGAGAATGATGACCACCTTGGAAACTATGCGTGTCTGGATTGTTCGGGAAGCAATTTTTTCACGCAAACCGCTGATGGAGTTCAACATTTCGGCAACCGCGTGCAGGTTTGTTGCCACCTCCGGGGACCCTGTGCGGGCAGCCATGTCCAGGGTCACGCACGTAAGCACAAGGCTGCGTGAATTGCTGCGGTTGGCCATGTTATTGAGCGCCTCATCGAGAGGTATCCCCACATCAAGGTCTGAGACAAGAAGCGCAAGTTCGTGTGACAGGGGTGCCTGTGTCGCTTTTGTGGCCCGACGGATGGACTGCTCCACGGTGCCGGTAGTCAAACCCACCCGCACCTCATCCAGAAAAGGAATGAGTTGGGCTTCGATGGCCATAGCCCGCCTGTTGCCCTGGCTGCGTAAAAACACCCACGGCAACCACAACAGGATAAGAAAAGAAACCAGGCCAACAATAAAGTTGTTGGTGAGCAGGGTTAACAAAACCGCGACACCCAAGGGAACAAAGAACATGACATAGCCTGGCAGCTTCGGGTACTGCATGGTGCCACCGGAACGATTCCATCGAGATTCCCATCCCCCGAACCATCCACTGGCACGCTGCCGGTAGGCGGCCTCGAAAACGTCCTCCTCACGTGCCGCATACAAGGACCTGGGCTGACGTGAGGACACGAAAGCGTACGCCACGGCACTCAGTCCCAGGGCGAACATCACAGCAAATAAGGCATACATCGTTAACTCCACTCAGTCTTGACTGATAGCGGAAGACGGCCCGCGTCGAGTGACGTGATGCACTTCCGAAATCTCATCAGATGTGATGGCGTGCATCTCAGCAACATTTCGGGTCTCCAATAGCGAATCGGAAACATCCGCATGTTTAATGTAGGAACCGGTTTCCCTGTCAACTCCGCAAACCCTTGCGGCCTCATTGAGGGTCCATAATGGGTGCAGGACGACATTCTCCACTTTTTTCGTCGTATCCAATGCCGGCTTATCCACCTCATACACCCCAGTGATACGCCTGCGACCATCAGCGAGGCGTGCCTGGTGAATAATGATGTCAATACTGGAAGCAATTTTGTGTGTTGCTGCTGCCTCCGAAATTTCTCCCGCCTCGGACATCATTGACTCAAGGCGCACCACCGTTTCGTGGGCAGAGTTCGCGTGGCAAGTCACCATAGAACCCTCGTGGCCAGTGTTCATGGCTGTTAAAGCATCGACAGCCTCAGGACCCCGAACCTCACCAATGATGATCACATCAGGTCGGGACCTGAGCGCAGAACGAATGTGGGAACGGATTGTCACATCATCTACATCACCCGAACCTGGACGCGAAATGCGCCGTGACACGAGCCTCAAATTTGGGGGGTCTTTCATTTCGGGGGTGTCTTCAATGATGCTTAGATGAACATGGTCAGGAAGAAATGGGACCAGGGCATTCAGGGTTGTTGTGTTGTGTGTCGTGTTAAATTCGGTACCAGCAAGGAAGAGCCTGGAATCCGAAGACACAGCAATGCAGCGAACCGGACGCGAATCGACAACCTGAATCCTTACAACTCTTTTATACAAATGGTCCGGGCCCCAGCGCGTCTCGAAGGTTTGCATGGGAACGGAGACACTGAAAGTTCCCTGTCCTTCTTCTCTGACAGTGATGAATTGTCCTAGGCTGGCGGTAAGGGACCGTAGGGCGTCCACCAGTCTAGGGTCCTCGGTTCGCACCAGCATGACGTTGTTGCGTGCCACAAAACCGGTGCCGCACAACATTCCCCACAGCATTTCGTGGCGTTGATCAATGCCACAAAACAGGTAGGGCACCGGTATTTGGTCGTGTGCTGAGGTGAGACCGGCACTTTTCAGGTCAGACTGCAGCCCAAGAACGGTGAACCGCTTAGGGGACTGAGACTGTTTCCTGAACCTAACGCCACGGCGCGTTAACGCTGCTGGGCCTGAGGGAACGTTGGACACGTCGACCGTGGAATTTCTCTTCTCCCCAGTGGCGAACCATAGGCCAAAAACGAATGGGTCAACTGGAAGCGCCCTGTCGTTAAAGATGACTGGCTTAGTGACTGGTATTGAACAACAATAGCCACCCCTTAAGGCTTCGAGCATGTCAACGGTTGTGACTGTTCTTACCTTTGACATGCCATCACAGGCTTTTTCAACCGTTTTGCGTACACGCCGGCACTTGAACTTCATGTGCTTTTGCAAAACAGGGAACCTGTGCAGCAAGAACGGTTCCTCACGTCGGTGGGGGCGGTGTGCTTTTTCTTTAGAAAACTTTGCGGACCACAGGTGGTCGGCGTCGGCAATAATTGTTGAACCGTCAGCGAAGGTGACTTCGAAACACTTTCTTTTCAACTGGGTGTCATAGGCGCCCACCACTGTGCAGGGCAGGCCTTTTTCGGAGAACACTGTGTCCCCCACCTTCACTTCACCCATAGGAATGAACCCACCGGGGGTGGGGATGGGTGTGTTGATGTCTAGTGCTTTTCCTGATGAGGTGCCGCCAGCAACAACCAGGTTTAGTCGTGCCCGTACCAGCGACGCAAGTTCTATGGCCAATTCTTCACTGAGTGTCCCCCACTCAATAAGGTTTTTCAACGTGTGTGCCTCTTCGGGGTGGCGACGTAGGGCAACGAAAGTACTTTTCCCATCCGTGACACATGGGTGTGCTGCCTCTAGACGTGAACCGTCAGGTAAAGAGGCGGACATGTTTGGGTTCGTTGGCGTGGGCCGTTTGCCGTCAGGGTGTATGCGGGAAATGAAATCGAGAACCTCCTGGTCGTCACCAAAAATGACACCCGGTGCGTCCACAAGTCCCACCCCATAAATTTCAGTGACACACCCGCCGGACATTCTTTCCCCATCAACGGTGCGCACCAGGTGCGGTTCGTGCGCGCGAACAAGAATTTCGGTGACCCGAGGGTCTCGACGTAATGGCTCAATCGCCCCAGTGCCCAACATGTTGTCAATAACGCGGGCACGGATCCAGCGAAGCTCCCTGTCGTTCATGGCGACCGGGTTTGATCGTTTCCAGGAAAGAACAAGGTCATCAACCTGATTCGCGGTGCCCTGGAACTCGGGACTATCTGGCCCCAGTTCACGGGCCTGAACTAGTCGGTCCGCAAACTTTTGACCGTACTCATTGCCCTCTGCGTCGTCAGCAAATCTGCGGACATAAGACGTGGCCGCTTTCACTGACTCTCGGGTTTGCAGCGGGAGCTCATTTTTTGGGTCAATGAGTTCCTCGACATTGATTGCCGAGACAGGTGTTTTCTTTTCCCGACGCGAAGGGGGCGCATCGGCAACCGAAAAGTCAATGTTGAAATCTCTTACCCCACTCATCGAGAAAGACCCTTCTTTTTCTTTTTGTCCGACGCGAACTCGCCTTGAACTTCGGCTGTGTAAAACAATTCCGGATACAGTTTCTGGGCCCACTCTTGAAGTGACTCAGAAAGGGGCTCGTCATTGATCGCTAACCTGAGAAGGCCACCTTCAGGCATTTCCTGTTGCGCGGCGTGCACCCGGATACCGCCGTGAGGAATGCGGCCATGAATGGCCACGTCAGGGAGACGGCGAGCCAAAGATGAAAGGAACTCTTTCCTGGCCTCTGGGTTCACGTCGAGGACCATGTTTTCGACCAACACAAACCTGTCTGGCGAAAGCCCCACCCCACCCAGCTCACTGGGTCGAGTTGAATCACTGTAAGCGTCCGCAGCCAGCGCTAACGAGTTAGACAACTGGTCAAGCACGTAGTACACGGCATAAGAGTTTTGTTGAGCCCACACCGTCACAGGGTCATCAGTGATACCAACTGAACCATCAATAACGACAAGGTCAGCGAGGTCAGCGGCGATGACAGTAATGATGTGGGAATACAGTTCAGCTGTCCTCATCGCACGATGGTCACTGCTGGACGGTGCCCCGACGACGAGGCCCAGATTTGGTAGCTCAGCGACCGGGGAGTGAATGGCTTCCTCAATCTGTTCACTCGTAGAGTTAGGTTTCAGGTCCATAACCGACTTTTTTGCCTGCGGGAACATGGAACTGATTTGTGATTGACGGTCTAGGTCAACAACAACGACACGTTTAGGCTTGCCTGCCTTGAGGCTCTCGTAGGCCACGGTTGCAGCGAACATGAGTGACAGTGACGTTTTCCCACACCCTCCTTTATCGGACACCACGGTGACGATGCGAGCTTTCCGTTCACCTAACGCTAAATCTTCTGAAACAAACCCGGTATCCCCTGGTGCGGGGAATGGTTGCGCGTAGCGAGGGTCATCTAGGGTGGATAGTTCGTAGAGAGCGAAAGGGCTTGTCATGCGTGGCCCGAAACTTTTCATCAAATGTTGGGCGCCACCATTGGCTTCCACCACAGCAAAAAATGTTGAGTCCGAGGGGCTTACGCGTTGCTCATCGGTGACTTCTTCGCCTGCATCGTCACGAGATTGGATCATTTGATCGTATGTGTGCCGCATAGCTATTTCCATTTTCGGCCAGGCAGCTTCCACCTCTGACCGTGTACCGGATGAATAGGCGACAAGGGCACACGGGATACCGTTGAGAAGCAGCCGTGCCACGTGTTTGAGTACGTCGTCGAGGGATTTTCCTGCGAAACGGTCACCCAAAATGACCCCGTCAACAGGGCCACGGGAACGCAGGGAATCCATCAGGTCTGAGACGTTGTTGTGTTTCACCAGGTGCCAGTCCAGGGGAAGGTATGACAGTGGTGTGAAAAGGGAGTCGTCTCCCACTACAGCAACCATTCTATTGCTTTCCGGGCCACTCATGTGTTTGGTTAACTCTTTTCTTGAAGACGCGCAGGTTTATGGGCGGGCAGGCTGATTGGTTTCGCGCGGCCCATTCGTCTCAGGGTCAATGTCTTCTTCGACAAGGCCAGGGGATGCCCCACCGAAGAGGTCCGCGGCGCTAACGGCCGCTGTGGGTTCGGGTGCGCCTTCAGTGGTTAGGACGAGGAAGTTGTCGGAATCTTGAATGGCAGCCAGAATCGCGGCCTGTTCAGGGGTGAGGGCGAATGTATAAAGATTCGCGATGCCACCAAAAGCTAACGCGGATCCGGGACCAGGCTTTTGGGAGCCCTCGATGGAGCCACCTGCCCGGGCCACAACATCAAGGCTGGGCTGCACGTTGATAACAAACATGTTGGTCAGCACAGGTACCGTGACCAGCTCGCCAGCAAGATCCTTACCGGTTGAATAAATGTTCACATAGGAGCCGGCCTGCACTCGACCAGCTACCGCCCGCTCCGGGTCAATGGTCAACGAACCCAGGCCCGTCCCGCTCGGATAATCGGTTAACGTACGCAGTTCAGTCCCAATGAGCCCATCTTGAAGAATGGTGCCAGCCGGGTAGGACAGGCGAGCAAACCACACGCCACCAGCAGCAAAGTCTGCTTCTGTAATCGGGTCACCTGGGGCAATGCTTCTATCTATCTCCACCACCTCAAGGTCAGCAGAAGTGATGACCTGATTAGCGGCCACATCGGCTGTGAGCCGGTAGGCGCTCACTGTCTCAGGCTGGCTTAACAGATTGATCGCAATAATGCCACCAAACCCCACCACACCTACCAGGGCCGCCACGAGGAGCGCAACACCCTTAGCACCAGCACCAGACTGCTTCGAGGCCTTAATTTTTGGCGCCCGCGGCTTTTTTCGTTTCTCCGCACTCGGAGTGCCGTTCGCGACAGTTTCCCCCGTGATCGGGTCAATACTTGGTTGCTGACTAGGAATTGGTGGCAAACCCATGGTACTCAAATCCTCCAGTAAAGTGGTCCGTTAGCACCCGGTCCCCGGGTCACCAGTAATAGCGGATTCGTTTTCAACTTCTTGACGCTTCCGGCACCTTGACCCGCCCATACCAGGCCTGCGTGTAATCAGAGGTGAAACCCATGTTGCCCTTACGCGTCACATTCGCCAACGAAGGATCTAACGGGTAAGCAAGCAAACCCGAACCACTCAGACGAGAAATGTCGGTATAGCCCATTCCATAGGCAGGCGCATTCGCACACCACGCATCATCACCACAGGAATGAATGACCGTTCCACCACCAAACTCGTCCCTCTCCAACACCATGCCCACGTGACCCAAGAACCTGTCATCCATAGTTTTCTGGTAAAAAATGTCACCCGGCTGCACCTCAGACCACGGGATCAGCTCAATGTTTTCCATGTCCCACAGTTGCGAATCAGAAAAACCGACAAGCCGCGTTTGATCATCACTGGCATACCGGTAAGAAGCGGCAATAAACGTTGAACAGTTATACGGGTAAGGATTGGCATAAGGGCTTGTGATTAAGGAATCCGAATACCGTGCAGATGGACTATTAACAACCCGTGTCGCGAACTCAATTGCCCGCTCACGGAACGCCTCACCACTGTCTGGTATCAACATGGACTCTTCACAACCATTCGACACCGAAACGACACGGGTAGCGTCGCTCAACGAGTCAACCACCTCAACCCAAATGTCCGCAAAATCAATAGTGCTCAGTTGTGTCGTTTTCGTATCATCAATGACCTGGTTGCTGAGAACAACATTCAAATTGCGAAACATTTTCTGTGCCGTGAACAAATCGAAACGTACCCGCATGTCCTCTGGCGAGACACCAGCAGGAGAAACCCAAATCACCTCACGCTTACCAGCAAGAAGCATGATGCGTGAAATGTTATCCACGCTAATGGTTTCCGGGTTTCCAAACGCCACAATAATAGGGGAAGGTCCAGTGGCAATAGAGTTGCGCACCCGCACCTGTATAGAGTCGATCTCTAGGTTTTCAGCAAAAATGTTTTCTGGCGACAAATCCGGATCCGTTATCGATTCTATTTCGCCCCCAAACATTATTGACCCGTCTTTATTGCCCAGGACGTTTTCGGCGAAACTATCGCCCACGATGAGTGCACCATTTCCGGCAGATGAGTAAACAATGCTTTCCATGTTTCCGTCAGCGAGACACGCAAATTGGGGACTGTCGAATGTGTTTTCTTCCGCGGTAGCGTTCCCTGACACAAGGAAAGCGGACAACAATGGGACGCTAGCCGCAAGACAAATACTTTTCTTCAACCTCATTCGGAAACTGCCCCTATCGCTGTTGTGTAAACAAGTTCACATGACCTGCTGACAATGGATTTTCCACTCGATGTCACCTTGCAGAGAGCGGTCTGTTTAGCGTTGGACTGCGTCGTGTGCAGTTTCCAGCGCACTTTTGCTTCAAATGTGTTTTCTGTTATTTGTCGAAGGTCACGTACTTCAACTTTTTTGGTTTCGCATTCCACTAGTAGGCAAGTGGCGTAGGCGGCGCCCGCGAGGGGGAATGCCAGGGCTGCACCGGTTGCACCAGTGTTTTCTAGGGTTTTGGAGTAGCTGCTCAGGCTGGTGTTCCACCCGTAGGTGTACGTGTTTGTGAGGTAGGAAATGAGGCTGCCCTGCTGAAGTTCGCCTACCCACGGTGGGGTGGTGGTCACTGGGGTGGGGGTCGGGGCAGGATCAGTTGCCTGACTGGTGTCACGGGGGGCTGGTAGTGGCTCGACCCGAGGGGCCTGTGTTGAGGTAGGTGTCCGCGTGGGTTGCGCGTCTGGGGTCGGTTCGGTTTCTTCTGTCGTTGCCGGTGACTGAGGGGAAGGCCGTATGGGGTCACCAGGAGGGGAATACGAATACTGGGACAGGTCAGGTGTCACTAACTGTTCAGAAGGCGCCTTTATCTCAACCGCCGGCGAAACCTCAAGTGGAATTAGTGCCGCAGCAGCCACTGGCACCCCCGCAGAGACCACTAAAATGCCGGCCGACATTGAGGCAAGCGTCATCACAATTTTCCTGGCGTCCATACCCTTGATAGCGGAATCAGGGATTTATTGCCAGAAAACCCGGAAAGACTGCAAAAACAGCAAAAAGTTTAAAAACTAGACGCCAAACAAGTCACATCCGTGAAAAGACCAGCCTTCACATTTTCGCCCCGCGCAATAGTGACATCACAAAACAACGGCATCGGGACAGCATCATTTTCGTTAATCCTGAAACTCACAAAAATAGTCGCAGAAACACTCGAACGGTCCTTAGCGAACTCAACACCATCCACCTGGCCGGTGGGCTTAATCGAACAGCGATCATCAATACACAACGCAAGTGACTGCCCACTGTACGGAGGCCTTGTCGCATTACTTCCAGGAACAGCGCCAGCCGCAATAGTGTCATTCACAAACCTGTCGACCGGCCAATCCCACGAAAAAGTATTAGAAGCCGCAAGGAAACGTTCAACATCCCTTACCCTCACCTGAGCATAATCTGTTTCTGGCACAAGATCAGATTCCGGGGTGAGATCCACCTCAGAGTCAGGTGCAGTGTCCTCAAACTCTATCCGGTCACTAAACCCAGGGTCGGACAAAGAATCGTCCCCTCCCCCGGTAAACAAACCCACCATCCCACCCACAACGAGCAGACCCGCAATAGCCGCACCAGCCACCTTCACAGGTGTCGGGATTTTATTTTCCTCAAAAGACGACACCGTCGACAGCCCCTTCCTGTTCTTGTATGCGCACAGCCCGTTGCCTACGCCTGCTGTGAACTAGCGGAAGATGGCGAAACAACCCGTCCATACCAGGCTTGCCCAACATCAGTTGTCCACGCGTTCCCACCCCGAGGTCGAGAATCGTTAGCGGTAGCAGGACTGTTAGGAAGATACATTTTCCGTGTCGTACCAATTCGCTGAATACCGATACCAGTCGCCGCACCCTCACCACACTCATCACGCGATGAACACGCGTGAATAATCAGACTCTCGGAAGGGTTCATTTCATCCTTCTCCCACAGCATCCCCACGTGGCCCAGGCTTTGGTCCGAGCCACCCAGCCCGCCGGTGTACTGGAAGAAAAGGTCACCCGGCTGGGCCTCTGACCACGGAATAACCTGGACACTACCCACCGTGTCAAAAAGCTGTGAACCGCTCAAATCAGGAATCTGTATTTTACCGTCGGAAGCGGAATAGTAGGCACCAGTTGTCAGATTGCTGCAATCCCACACCAGTCCAGAAAGATTGATCGCTGACGTTGCAGCGGCCTCAGCTATGCTATACGGGTATCGGGCCCTGGGGTTGTCAACAATTGACTTCGCCCACTCCAAAGCACGAGTTTGCAGTTCACCCGTAGCCGCGACACCAAAACCGCTCCCACAATTATCCGTCACACTCATCCCATTAGGGGTAGACGCCAAAGATGACTGAATAGCCCCCCAAATGAGACCATTCCCTGCACCATCCGTGTGCCACCCATCAGGTGTGCTGACCGCCAACCCGGCAGTCTCAACGAGAGTCAAATTGGGGAAAACCTCGGCAGCAGAACGCAACGCAGCCTCCAACGCGCTCCTCTCCTGAGGCTGGTTAGAGAAATAAGGCATAACCCACATGACCTGGCGTTGAGTTCCCGCCATAGACATAAACTTATTAATGTTGTCCGGCAGCGAAGAAGCACCACGATCATTGGTACCCAAATCGACAACAATACGAGAAGGCCCATTAGAGATAGCTTCACGCCACTTATCAACATTCGTTGATCCACGCGAACCAGACACATTCCCCTGACCATTCACCACCTGGGTCAACGAAATGCCCTCCAAGGCATACACGTAGTAAGGACCCATTTGCAGTCCAGCCTGACCATTAACTTCCCCGTAAGAAAACTTTCTATCCGCACCTGTTTGTTCTTCGCCCACCGAGCCCATCAACCCCACCATGTGAGAGTCGCCCATCATTGTGGTCTCCACCGGTGCAGCGGTCGAAGGGGCCGGCACCGTGCGGCTCACAGGGGCAGTACCCGTCGTGGCACCAGCGAACTTACTTTGAGTTCGTTCCGTGTGCGCCTGCGGCAACATTTCTGGCATCGGTGGCACAAAAGGAGGAACAGGGATCTCCCCATTCGCAATGCGCTGATAGTAAGGGAACCCAGCCTGCATGTTCCGCAAATGACTGGCAGTAGCTGACACTGGGTAAGCCTGAATGAAACGACTAATAACAATCAGTTGGGCCCAATCGACCTGTGAACTTTCCCGGATACCATTCTTCATCAAATAGTCGGCACCAGGCAAAGTAGGATCTTCCAAACCACCAACACCGGAACCAAACTTGTAATTCGCAGACCCCAGAATGTAAATGTTAGCTGACTGCGCAGGACTCATCCGCGGGTCAAAAAGTGCCCACCCATTATTACCCCACGCATTGCTTTCGTTGTACTGCGAACAAGGACCCGAATTGCATGCAGGTTTACCGCTCCACCGAAGAGATTCAGGAACCCAGTGAGTGAACTGTTGATAGTAGCCACGCGACGTTGTGTTATCGCTGCCATAACCAGCAGTTAAACCTTTCTCCGCAAACGACTCCCCAATAGCAAGGACCGCCGCAACATCACCAAAACCAAAACCCTTCACCTGCGCGTAAATAGATGCCGCAACCTCTTCTTTCGTTGGGTTCTCAAGATTACTCAACGCACCACGAGTTGACCCCGGGCCCACAAAACACGTCGCCGCAGCCGCATTAATGGTGCCACCAACAACACCAACCATGATGGAAGCGATAAGAACAAAAGCCAAAACAACGGCGCCCACCGAACCAATAATCCCAATACTAAAAAAAGCAAGAAGAGGAACCGTGAACTTACTCAAACCCTTTTTTTCATCCGCCACATCAGCTTGACTCACACGATCCCTCCCACTCTTACGGTAGTATTTACTTCAGCCACAACCACCATCAACATGCGCAATCACGGAAAGGCTTCCCACACTTGTGGCACACCAAGCCACCCTTCGAAGAAGACTGACCCCCCTCAGAGAAAACAGTGGGCGACGCCGGTTGGCGTTGAGAGTCTGCCGCCAACACACCCGCATACACGGCCTCAAACATTTGCTTAGCGTCCACGCCACCCAAATTAGGGTTATACCCCCCACCGGCCCCAGCGGAAGGCCGCGCAGACTCCGACGAATCAAAACCCGTCTCTAAAACTGATTGCCGGCCTTTGCTGTCCGTGACCATCTTCTTTACCTGCTGCCCGGTGGCCGCCTCTGTGAGAGCACTACGCGACGAATGAATAACGGAATCAAGACCGCCACCTGACATCAGGCCACCCGCCGCTTTGGACCCAAAGTTTTTGAAATTCTTAAACACTTCCTGACCAAAAATGGTCCAGAACCCTGCAGCCGCCACAGCACCAGCAGCCCTCGCAGCAACCTCACCATTCCCACCAGGAGAAGACGGCAAAAACTTAGCTGAAGCCGCAGCAGGAGTTAACTGCCCCGATGCAGAACCCGAAGAAGGAACTCCCTGCGGAGGAATGACGACCCCCGGAATAACACGACCATTCGCAGCAGGCACACCACCCGAATCAGCGGACCCCGCATAACCCGCCAAAGTTAAAGCACCCGCCGCACCGGCATCCTCACCACCGTCAGCACCAACACCCGCAGCCTCACCCTTCGGACCACCCGGCAACTTCTTAGAACCAGCACCCGCAGCAGCCATAGTCGCAGCAGACACACCACCCGTAAGAACCGCAACACCCGCAACAGCACCCACCACAGCAGTAGTCGTCACAGCCTTAGACGCAGTATCAGCAATCCGACCACCAACATCCCAACCCGACTTAGCCCTAGCACCCTTAACATACTGACGGCCCCGCAAACTCTTCCTCACACGGAAAAACAAAACCACCATCACAACACCAACAATAAGAGCAATCACATTACGAATAAGAATGTTCCCAATACCAAACCCATACTGGGCCAACCCAACATCAGGAAGAATCAAATCAGGAATATAGGTCATCAAAACAACCGTCAACGGCAAAAACACGGTCGCAACAGTCAACATAATCACATACTCAATAATTCGAGCAAAGAAATCCCGTGCAACCTGCGTCCCCACACCAGGAATAGCCATACCCAAAAGCGCAAACCCCATAAAAAGAATCATCACACCCAAAAGCAACTGGTAAGTCAACATAATCACACTAAAAAACGTTGACACACCACCAAGCACAAGTGTCCCCGAAGACATCAACATAAGCCCATTCATACGCGAATCAGAAGCAACCGGGGACACCCCAGCCCACGCCGAAGCAACAGACGGATCACCATGACCCGTAGCTCTATCCGTCAACACCTGCCACACAGACTGATGACCAAGATTTACTACACACTGACCGTCAACAGGGCAAGCATTACGGCTCTTCATCGCATTCGGATACGCATAACCAGGCTTACCCAAATTATAGTTGTCCTTTTCATCCTCACCACCACGCAACGCACTCAAACCAGACCAACTAGGTTGACCAGCAGTCTCCTGCGAATCAAGCCACCGCTGTTCACGAGGATTCACCCGCAAAGCAGACAACTGCAACGCAACCAAGCTCCCCGGATCCGGTTGGCTAGCCAGCCCCGGAATGATGACGGTTATGTTTTTGTTCTCTGCCGCAGCATCCCACCTGTCCAATGCCGTCCCCTCCGCGTCTAAACCATCAGTAGCAATCGGATTAGACGTCCCAAACTGTCCACGCGCCCACGGCTCCAAATAGGTGGCAACCCACATACGACACGTAGCTTCACGAGTAGATTTCATTTGCCGACCGGAACCTTCAGTGATACTGTAATCAATAGATGAATCCAGTTTGCATAGGTTCTGTTGGCTTGATGCGCCGGTAATATTGGAAGCAATATTGTCGGTTGATGACGTGAGTGCTCCGCTGAGTGTTTTATAGGACACTTGAACTATTCCGCTGAGCAACCCAGGGTTAGCTAGCAGAACGAGTCCCAAGATGGCGAAGACTAGGTGCCAGGCAAGACCAGTGACAGCTTCTTTGGAGCGGCGTTGCAGGATGCGCACAGCGGCCCACATTGCGGCCAAAATCATGACGACAACTAGTGCCCCCCGATACCAGTCAATGAACCCGTCATTGTCTCCCACGCCAGCAAATACGGGGTTGACAACGTTGTTGACAATGAGTCCCAGAAATTCCATGGACTGTGCGGTTTGATAAATCCAGAGGGCGATTTGGTTGCCGGCTGAGCCTACTGACCAGAGGAGCCCATAAATTCCGCCCATGCCTTTGGCGTAGGAGCCGGTTAGCCAGTTGGCACAATCGGAGTTCACTGCGGGGTTGGCGTTTTCGGGGTCGAAACTTCCGGTTGTCGTGAAGGGGATGGCGTTTCCACCGAACCACTCATAGCCTGTGGCCCCATACCCGTCTGTTCCGATGGCATCCGCGCCGGCACCGGAGGCCAGGGGCGGGGTCCATTGAGTCAGTTCAGGGAGCGGTGACTCATTGGCTCCATCTGTTGTGCACAGGTCTAGAACTGCGTTAGCTGGTTGGGCCACTGCCCCGGCAACTAGCATGGCAAGAAGAGATAGGACGACAAGAACGACTACACGTTTAACGCTGGACACTCTTATCCCTCCGAACGCGATTCCAACCCATTCCCTATCCGGGCAGGTCAGGGTTTTTCGGTATTTTTTCTTGTTTCGGGGTTGGTATCGAATGCTTCCCGTAGATCTGTTCGATACGGGTCAATGTTGACGACACCAATACGGCCCAGGGGGTCTTTCATGAGGCAGTGGCCGATCAGCGTGGGGCCTGATAGCTGTTGAATAATGCCCATTGATGACGGGTCGGGGGTGACACCCATGAAATCTAGGATTGCCCCGTATTCTTCTGGGTCTTTGGTGCCGAAAGCGAAACGGGTGGATACCTGGTTGGCGATACCCGATTCGGTGAAGTCGCGGACGGACTGGGTGACGAGGATCAGGGCCGCGTTATGTGAGCGCCCCATTCGCCCCCAACGGTTCACTAGGTCACGCCCAGATCGGGTGGCTAATACTGACCAGGCTTCGTCAATGAACAGTGCCTTGGGTGCGTTTTTGTCACCCGATTCCATCAACTGGTATGCGTATTTCGTTAACAGGTACATGACTGCGACACCGATTCGCTGGTCGTATGTGTAATCCTCGGGGGGCAGGTTTGATGGTGGGGTGTCGAGGCCGAGAAGGGTGATGACGGTTAGTCCGTCGGTTGCCGCGATTTTTGCTGTGTTCATTGTTGGGGAGAACATGAGTCGACCGAAGGGTGCTTGTCGCATTGATTTGAGTAGGGAACCTAGGTTGTATTCGGCGGTTCCTGGTGTTCCTGCGGACAGGTATTCGGTGAGCCCCCATAGTGACGGGTTGTCTGATTCTTTTACTTGGTCGATGGCGTTGGCGAGAACGGTTTCTCGTTCCTCTGTGAGGTTGCCGACCAGTGTTTTGAGAACTTCCATGGCGAGCAGCCCGGATGATTCCACTCCATCTGCGAGACGGAATGGGTCGAGGATGCCGTCATTTCCGGGGTCGGCAAGGTCGAGGAGGTTGACTTGGCCCATGTTTGGGAGGAGTCCGAGGTTCACTGCGTCACGTTTGGGGTCGATGTAAATGGTTTTGTATCCGCGGGCGGCACATTGGTAGGCGAGTGTTAAGGAGAGGAACGTGTTGTGTGTTGGGATCATGTTTTCGCCGATGAGATAAAGGTGGGACGGGGAGTCGACTGTGATGCACCGCATGGGTAGTGGTTCCACGGGGTCGACGGCCACGATGTATCGGCTGTTGTTTCGTTCGGGTGAATAGTTCCGGTTGCGTTCTTTGTGGGTGATGGTTTTGCGTTCGAGCCAGAAGTCTGATTCTGGTGATGTCCAGCCGACGGTGAATGCGAGGCATTCGGTGCCGTTTTGGGACCGTTTGATGCTTGAGGTGACGGTGGCCCGGTAGCCCAGGGTTAGTGCGAGTTCTTGCGTTTGTCGCGCGAGAATTTCGTTGACGCTCGTGAATTGGGTGTTGCCGTGCGGCGCGACGGTGCCGTCTGTGTCTAGTAGCCCCGCGAGCAGGTCTCGGCGCTGCGCAATGGACGCGCGCAGGTAAATATCGGGGATACGCTTCCGTGAACCTTCTATGGTAGTTTTTTGTAGTAAGCCCAAGGCACGCAGTTCGTCTGCTAGTTGTTGTGAACGCCAGATTCGAAAGTCCTTATGTATGCGTTCAGGGTTCTTCTCCTGTCTTTCAACTAGCTCATACCCGGTGGCTTCAACGCGCGCCGCAATCTCGTGGTCAATCCCGCAAAACGCGCCCTTACGGGAATAGCCGTCACCCAGCCAGACACCTAACACGTAGGGGTCAATAGGTAGGTCCGCTTCAGGGAGTTCTAATGGTTTAGTTAGCAGAATGGAGTGGTTGACTCGCTGGTCCCCTTGCACGCGGACAGTGTCGGCGATTTCTTTCGTGGTACGCACCATGGGCACTACACATAGGTCGCGTTGGTCGTTGCCGTTGCCGCGGCTGGCCCCTTTGAGTGTGCGATACAGAAGCGCGGTTGCTTCGTATAGCTTGCATGGTTTTGGTCCTGACGCCGTGTCGGTGTGACCCATCTCGGCTACCGGAAGCTCGCGTGCATAGTTCCGTATAAAATCGCGGCTCAAGCCAGTGAGTTCGGAAACTTCTCGAACGGAAACCAACTGTCCTTTCGTGACCGAATCCAGTGCTGCCGAGATGCGCGCCAGGACGTCATCTGTCACTGTCCTCCCAACGCGTCCTGTCAGTGCTGACACCAAAAAGTCGCGCACCGGGAACATCGCAAAACCACGGTCGTCCACCCCTACCGACGGGAACTTCTTCGCCGCGCGTCGCAACCTAGCGGCATCCAACCCGAAATGGTGAGACATCTGCGCCACCGTCATCACATCCTCAGGGTCGGCATCAGCCAAAGCGCGAGTCAAAGTTTCTTTCAGGCCGTCAGCATCACGACTAGATGCACGTTGCGCCTGGCGCTTTTGCGACTGCCGGCCCCCATAAGTGTTCGTCAACCACCGATGCTCACCACACGCATACACAATTGACCCATCAGAAAACGTCAACCGATACGAATCAGCCTTCAACTCAATCGGAGTGACAAAGGTGACATTACACACCTTCCCGTTCTCATCAAAAACCTCATCACCGACCGTCAGTTCACCCATAGTTGTCCAACCATTAGGTGTAGCAACAGGTTCCGCCACCCAACATTGTTTACCCGTTCCGGGCGATCCCGACAGCGATGCCACCGGGCCCTGGTTAAGACTCATCGCACGAGACGTATCAAAGAAAACCGGCGGAGTGTCACCAACAACGATACGACCCAAATACGGGCCAAGGACACCCTCATCCCCCACCTGATAAGACGACAACAAACCACCACCACCCAGCATGGATAGTGACTGGCGACGCGGGTACAAAGATTTCTTCCATGTGCCACCGGGTACCGACTCCATCAACAAATCGAGCTGGTCATGTGGAGGTCGTTGAAGCGTAAGGTTCGCTGCCCGCAACTGGGTCTTCAGGTTGTTTACGGAATCTTCAAGTCGTTCGGGTGACTCTGCTCTCAACTGGATTCGGTATGTTATTTGAAGCCATGGCATTCGGGCGTTGCTTGCCTGGTATTCAAGTTCGGTGGACTCAGCGGCTTGTTCTTGCAGTCGCCTTCCACCGTCGTGACCTGATTGTTCGGAGTCAGAAATTTCTTCTTGGATGGAGCCCAGGTTGTCTTTGATGTGTTTGCGCACTGTGGTGGCTGGCAGGAGGGTTGCTCTGATGCTCCATTCGGCGTTGGGGATTGTGTCGCGAACAATGTCAGCCCACCCGGATGTTTCGGGCCAATACATTTTTCTTGAAAATTCTGTTATGCATACTGTTGCGGTGAAGAAGCGGTCTGTGCGGCCTGTGACGGGGTTGGAGTTTGAGATTTCTAGGTAGCGGGGAGAAATGCGCATGTCGCCGGTTGTGAATTCGGCAATGTCACCTTTTCCGAACGAGTCGTCGTCTGGGATGTCAATTTCTGGGCAGCCGTAGGTGAGGTAGAAGGGTTTCCGCATTAACCAGATCAGTGATGTTGCGTCTACTGGTTCTGCCCCGGGCACGACGTGGCTGACTTTCATGAGGATTGCTTTGGCCGCGTTTGACCAGTGTGCTTCTTCGGTGGCGTCTAGTCCTAGTTCTTGTCCTGCTGCTGCTCTGGTAATGAATTTTCGGATTGTTGAGAACCCATCTTTTATTGGGTTCATCATTGATTCGGTTCGGTACCCAAGTTTTACGCCCAGATAGGTTTCTGTTGTGAGGTACAGGGATTCGTCGAGCCTGTTTGCTGCTTTGGCGGTAAGTTCATGGGATGCGGGTGGGGCGCTGAGGGCTGCGTTTCGGGCTGTTAGTTCGTCGTACCATTTTTGGACGTCGAATACCCGGTTGACTGTGCGTAAGTGAATGTCGACTTCTTCTTCGCCCTCGTCGAGGACGGCTCTCAGTAGACCTTCCATTTCTCTGGGAACTAGTTCTTTTTCGGATTGGGGTCGAAGGAATGTGTTTGTGGAGGGGATTTTTATCCAGGCCCATGCCTCGCGGTTGGTGAGCATGAAGCCATTGCCAACAAACGTCACGGGATGAATGATTTTCGACACGTTGCCAATAGCGGAAGATGCCAGGGTTTTTTGCGCAGGACACTAAGGGTGTCCTGTTTGGTTAGCGGTTGGGTGAGACGGCGATTTCGGCTACTACTTCTCCATCGGAGTCTTTCCATTGGGAGAAGTCGGCGTATTGGCGGGGTGAAATCAGGTATCTGACCCACGATGAGGCTAGTTCTACGAGTTCTTTCCCGTGCGCCATCCTGGATGTGGCGGCTTTACCGAGTGCTATGGCGGGAAGGAGGATGAGTAGAAATGCCATCATGGCTTGAAAAAATAAGGGAAGGGGGAGCAGTCCGAGTATGGGTTTGAAAGCGAACCAATACACCATGGAGGACACCAGGAGCGCTCCCCCTCCCCAGCCAACGGCCCGGTATGAAACTTCGGGCGTGCGGATGTTGTTTACGCCACGAAACTTTTTCTCGACATCAAAAATGGGTGTGTAGTCGTTGAGTTCCATGGAGAGGGGTTTCTGTTTACTTGAGTAGGTCGTCTGGTGACGTGATGTCGTTGTTGCCTACACCAATTTTGGACAGGGTGCCATCGTCGGATGCGGATTGTGTTAACTGACCGGCGATGCCTGGCAGGATCACAACAATTGCGACAGCGATGATGGTGCCTAGGGCTGTCATGAGTGAGCCTTTCAGTCCACCACCAGAGCCCTTGGATTTGAAGAATGTGTAGCCGGCAATGACAGCACCCACGATGGCGATGACTGCCGCAACATAGAATCTTGCGTCGGAAAGAAACGTGATTAATGCGTCCATTTGCTTTACGCCCTCCTTGGCGTTTTATAAACACCCCAGTTTTGGGTTATTTATTCTCTATCGGGATGAGTTATTAATGAGGAACCTTGGAACTGTGTTGTTGTTTCTCTATCCCCCTAGGGGTGTAATTGATTGAAGTAGCCACCTGTTTGCCTCGTTGACCATGGACACCTGGTAGGAAGCGGCATAAAGCACTTCAGTGGAGGTGTCTTTCCAGGTGACGGTGATGAGCCCATCGGCTACTGTCGGGTTTTCTGGGTTATTGGAGACGAGTTCTACTGAGTCCAGTGAATTGAGGGTGACCCGTCCTGATAGCCCGGAGACGGCGCTGCGGGAGATACCTGTTGCCAGGTAGCTTGCGAGGTTAGTTTTTTGGGCGTCAGTTGCTGTTTCGGGGTCGAATGCAGCCCACTGTTTCAAAAACTGTTCCAGCTGTGGTGTTGCGGCTGCTGATACGTCTTTTTCTGACTCGGTTTCGGGTCGGTCTTGTTTTTCTACTGGCTCTGTGGAAACAAGGGAGGGGGGCACGGGTACGTAGACGGTAAAAATTCCGGTGTCAGCGTTCACTGATGAGGCGACCGTGACAGAGAATTGGGAGCGGCTGATTGTGCCGTCTGGTGCCTCTATCCACACTTGGAAGGGTATGGTGACGGAACGGGGTACGAGGACGCTGGAAACGGGCTGGGGTTCGCCAGAAATGTAGGGGCCTCGCACTATTCGATAAACTTTCCTTTCCGGTGTGAGACCAGACACCCAGTTGCCACCCAGCCCTGCTGTTAAAAGTGATAGTTGTTCGGTGCGCGCGTCAGCGTCTTCTCGTGTCACGGCTGGCATCAAATACGCTTCAAGAAATTGTGCGCCGGTGGAGACGAATGGCGAGTATTGTTCGTCGGCGAAAATTGCTTCTGTCACTGATGATGCGACGTCGCTGGCTGATGGGGGCGGGGTCAAGATTCCGACTATGAAGTTCAGGATTAGGGCGAGTGCCCCGGCGAGTACGGCCAGGATCACTATGCGTCGTTTCAGGTTCCGGGATCGTACGGTGTCTGTTGCTTTCAGTTTTTCTTTCGGGGGGCGAGTGAAGCCGATCTTTTTTTTCTTTTTCGTTTTTGGGGCGGGTTCATTTTTGGTGTTGTCGAGTTCTGCGGGGGCGGGGTTTTCTGCCTCGTCGATGGTCACGTTTTGGGTGGGGGGAACTGGTGGGGGGTTGTACGGGTCGCGTGTGGGGGGTTCGTTCACGGGGGCAGCGGGCTGTGTTTCCTGCTCCTGGGGGGCTGTGCGGGTGGGGTTCTCGGGAATTATTTGACGTGGCGGGACCGGGTTTACGGGCGCGGTTTGGGTGGGTGGGTGACTGATTGGTTCACCTGTTGGCGCGGTCGGCGGAACGTCACGTCCGCCCCTTCTGGATGGGGGTGGCGCGTCAGGAAGACTCACAACATAACTCCAGCCTCGGCGACAACATCACAACACGGATAGCGGTATTCCGGCACCGCTATTCCTCCTTGGACCCACCCAGGAGGAGCATCAAATGTCAAACAGTGACGCGAAGAAGAAAAAGCAAGACAATGAGCCGGAAATTTCGGGGGAAACGGTCGAAGGCACCGAGCCAGTCAATGTCGAGGCCAGTGGCGCCCCTGACTTCAGTTCAGGTGTCAGCCTCGAAAGTGTGCAAGAGGCCGCCATCTATTACGGCCTTGCGTACGCTGGGTACATTGTTCTCCTTCTGGTTCTTGCTGGTCTTAGTTTCGCGGCCTGGCGCACCAGCAAAGAGAACGCAGAAACAGGCGAAAATAACCCAACAATTTTTAAGAAACTGTCCGCTTCCTTGTCCTTTGTGACAAAAGAAGACACGCGACCGCTTGTTGAAAAGTTGCCGTGGACGAAACCAAAATACGTTTTTCTTGCCGCGATACCTGTCATCGCTGTTTTGGCGTGGCCATTGAACTGGAACATCCCAATCGCTGTCATTGTAATTGTTCTCTGCTCAATTTCGTGGAAACGTTATGGCGATGTTCAGTTGGCACGCGAACACGCATTGAATCAGCTTTTTGAGATTGCACGTGAAAGGCTGCGGTATAAGGGTTCAGCGGACAGGGTGAAGGATCAATACATCCAGATTTCAGAGTGGAAAGACATGGTTATACCTTCCAGTGTCATCATCATGTATCCCTCTTCTAGCCCGGTGAGTAAGGATGAGTTTCGCTACGACTTTGAAATGCATCTCACGTCTCAGGCTATAGCTGGGGTTGTGTGGGATTTTGAGTGGGAGTATGCGAACAACCGTGTCATTATTACGGCGCAACCACCTTTGCCCACGATGGCGTATTTACCTTTTCCTACTGTTGGTGAGTTTGAGTGGAATACACTCCCATTGGGTGTTGGTGTTAATGGTGAGCCTCTTGTGTGGAGTGTCTCTGGGGGCACCTCTATTCCGCATTCTGTGATAGCTGGAAAATCAGGAAGCGGAAAAAGTGTTTTGCAACGCAACATTCTGATTCACGCACTGCAGCAACCCGAATGGAACGTTATCCTTATCGACCCTAAGCGGGTTGAGCTGTCAATGTATAAAGACGCTGACGCGGTCGTTAAGTATGCGGTTTCTGAAGAAACCATGAATGAGGCCCTTGAGTTTGCGTTGGAAGAAATGTCAAACCGATACACCATTATGGAGAGGGAGGGTGTCGCGTTTTACCGGAAGTTAGAAAACCCTCCTAACGCGTTGATGGTGATGATTGATGAGGCTGCGTCTCTTCTTTTGGAGACTGGTGATAGAGACATCGATACGCTGAAGAAACGCAATAAGGTCATTGTTGGGCGTTTGGCGCGTGAGGGTCGCGCTGCTGGTGTGCATCTTGTTTTGGCCACCCAGAGACCTGACGCTAAGTGGCTTGGTGGTGACACGAGGGAAACAATTGAGGGTCGCGGTGCGATGGGCAACATGTCGTCGAGTGCTTCGCTTATGATTCTCAACAATGTGATGGCCACCCGCACGCCTGGTGTTAAAGGGCGTGGTATTTGGTTTGATGGCAACGATTATAACCCCATGCAGTCCTATTTCTTTGAGGACAGTGACGTGGCGCTCGCTATCCCTTATTGCAATGGTCTTCGTGATGGCAGTATTGATCCTGTGGAGCTGCGGAATCAGCTTTATCCTGACTCTGAGGGTGGGAAGCCGGACTCTGATGGTTTTGGCCGTGGTGGTGGTGGTGGCGTGTTTCAGCGTTTGGGTGCCTGGTTTGGGGCGCAAGCAGAGAAATCGAGAAATGCCGCAGATGAAGAAGGGGATGATTCCGATGAAGGGAGCAGTTTCAACTATAAGGAATGGATTGCGGCCAAAAAGTCTAAGAAGGGATCTGCAGAACCTGAAATTGACTATGTAATGCCTGTTGAGGAGGTGTTTTCGCGACCGGAGCGCCCTGAGAGGGGGTATCGGGGGGGGCCGCCTGACAGTGCGTCGGCTGAGGACATTGACTCTTTCTACGAGCAGTTATTGGATTCTTCTTCCGGCGAGGTCGATGTCGAGGGACCTGCAGAACCTGAACAGGAAAGTTCACCAATGGTGGCGGGCGGGAATTTGTCGGACACCGACATTGCGAGCCTGGACCGGTTGTTGAGGGAAATGAAAGAAGATGGGCCTTGATAGAAACCGGTTGGGGCCCTAGCTGTTCTTAGAGTTTTTCTTTTTATTCTTTTGGGGTTTGCTGTCTTCTTTTCGTTCTTCACCTGAGGCTTGCACTGTTTCTTGTTCAGTGTTTTGTGACCAGGGAAAACTGATACCCCCCGATTCGCGGCCTGTTTCTACTGGGTGACCAAAAACGCTGCCACTCACCATTCCTTGAAATCCTGCGTACAACATGACCAGGATAAATAGTGGGGTGAGGAACATCATTTCTGTTGGGCCACCGGCACGCATTTGTGTGAAACGAATGTCTTTTCCTAACGGCCAGAACAGGGGAACACCCATGACGGTGATCGCATCCCCGATGATGTGGATGGCGAAACCTAGGCCTGCGGCCCACAGGAACCAGTCATAGTTTCCTGCTGATGCAGCGAACACTATCCACGTCATGATCGCTGAGGTGACGATTGTTGCCAGTGTTTGTGAACCGGGTATGGGTATGTAGCGGAAGAGGTTGAATCCGATGGCTTTGCAGGTGAAGGCAGTGAGGAGGAAGGCCGCAACGATCACTCCCCAAGGCGCTAGGGGCCCTGTGGCGAGGAGCATCAGTCCAACGAATACGGCGATACCCAGGAATGAGTGTGTGCCTTTACGGTGCCCGAAACTAACGATACTGACAAGGCTGGATAGGCCGGTTGTGACGGGCTTTAAACTGTTTGATGCAGATGAGGACCCTGGGTGGTCTAGGTCGGGTGCTAGGGCTGCGCCGGCTGTGACTACAGCACCGGTCAACCAGGTGGCTAGGTCGAGCTGGAACCATCCTGTGGTGTGTGACAGTAGTGGTGCGCCAGCCAGCCAGGCAGCCATCCCTGAAAGGGCGTGAGCGCGCCCCATCATGAGGGGGCCACCGTGGTGTTCGATTCGCGTGGAACGGACGATCCGTCGCCTGTTTCATCGGGTGAGGGTGTTGGGGTGGGGACAATGTTTTCTGTTTCAGCGAAGGGAGCTATTGAGCGGATGCTTGTGACTAGGTTTGTTCCAGCGTCATACGCTTGGTTCCACATTTCGATGGGGCCACCGGCAGCGGTCCACCACATGATGACTGCTGCACCGAGGGTTATCCACCGCGCAATGTAGCCAATTCCTAGTTTGCTCATAATGATGAAAAAGATGAGAGACACGACAGCGAACGCGAAGAAGTACATTGGGTTGTCGAAAAACATCGCCGCTCCTGGTTTCGTCCGCCACTATTCGTCGAGGTTTCCCTATCCGGCGGTGGGCGACTTCTTCTCTTCTGTGAAAAAAGTGATGATGGTGAACACTGCCGCGGTAAAAAAGTAGAGACCTAACGCTGCACCTAGAACAGAAAGGATGGGGATTCCGCTGACTGCAGAAACAACAAATAGTGCGAATAGGCTTCCGCAGATCGCGGTCCATTTACGTTGAGTGGCCCATAGTTGGGTGATTACGGCTTTGCCGGCAACGAAGATCCACGAAAATCCTGTCCGATCAACTTTCGAGCCGGTGGAGCGGCCGCGCCAGTTCCTTTTCTCTGTCGTGCCAGCTTCTTCCCACGCTTCAATGAACTCTTCACTGGGTTTGAATTCTTCAAGTTTTTCAAGAATGGACCGTGTGTTGGGTGATTTCATTAATGTCATGGATGCGTAAAGCCCAGCTAGGGCGGCAACAAGTGGCCCTATGATTTCAGCGCCGGGCAGAAAGCTCCCCCAGATCGCGGCAATGGGAATAGATAGGACTGCCACTATTGCTGACAGTAAAAGTTTCCATTTCATAGTTCACCCGTGAGGAACAGTGTGACGGGGATGAACACGGCGGAACCGAAAAGCAGTCCCATAAGGAACACCAGAATGGGGCGGATTCTTTTTCTGGCGTGTCTACCTGTTTTTGTTTTTTTGACAGGTTTTTCTACATTTTTTGGTGTTTTTGTTGGTGTAGATGTTGTGCTTGCGGAGGTCACGACCCCGGGTAAGCGCATCACGTATGCGGGTGTGAGGATTTCTTCAGGGACGGTTTCTGTGGCCGGCTGAAGTTCGGGTGGTTGTTCTGCTGGTCTTGGTGGCGGGTTTTGTGCCGAGAATACGGAAGCAAATTCGCTCACTTCACCAAATTTTCGGTTCTCAGTCATACGTCGAATAGCGGAATTAACCGACCCCGGCGAAGATGGCGAAGAAGGCCACCATGTTGAAGGCCATGTGTGAAACGATGCCCACTTTCACGGAACCTGATGAGCGCACCAGGAGAGCAAAAACTAGACCAGCGGTGCCCGTGAAAAGCCCCAGTATTATGCCGCCACTTATTGATGAGGCGGCTGCCACATGGAGGGAACCAAAAAGGACAGAGGTGATAACTATGGCCCAGGTCCACCCAAGTTTGGCTCGCAGAATGTTCAAGGCAAAACCTCGGAAGAAAAGTTCTTCAAAAACCGGTGCCCCAACCCCGATAATAAGAAAAGCTAGCAGGATCCATCCCCCACTGAAACCAGAGAAGCCCCCTGTGTTGCTGGCTGTGGAACTGTCGTATCCAAAAAGGTTCATCAAAAAACCGATGAGACCAAAAGCCCCCTGGAGGGAGACGCCTACCAGGATGGCAGTGAGGTAGCTGGATGGGTTGGAGGGCAACCAGGTGACTAGTTTTTTGAAGGAAAACTTTCGTAGCGACACAAGGATGGGAAGCAGGAAACTCAACCAGGTGAGGGATGCCCCTACTGCTATGAACCAGGGGGTGGTGGCCAAGCTTGCGAGACCGTCGGCGAGGACGGCGGGGTCTTGTAATTCTTGAAGTGAATAGTCTGAGAGCAGAAACACTACCATAATGGGGAGTATTAGGACTGCGGGAATGATGACTGCCCCGAAGAATCCGAGGACGATGAACCATACGGAGGGCACCGCTTCTGATTCTTGGTCTTGTACCGTGGGTGCGCTGGTGTTGTCGTCATGCATGTCCATGCATCAAATAGCGGCGTTGATTACGTCTTATTGCCCCGAATCACGTTTTATTCACCGATAAATCCACTTTTATTACGCTTTACTTGGGGTTTTCGTTGATGATTATGCATTACGTTTTAGTTTGTTGGGACCTCACTTTTTTGCATTGCGTCTTTTTTTTGGGCGTGTCCCCTCCCGCGCGGGTGCGAAGAACTCTAGGGTTTCGGCATGAGACCGCCACCTTTCACTCCCTCCCCTGACCTCATGCGTCTTGTCGGGGTCGCCGGTTTGGGGTTCATGGTGTGGATGGTGGCCAAGTCTGAACCCGCAACCGACGTTCCAGGAGGCTGGGTGGTGACCGGGAGCATTCGGGGGCTGAGTGGCGAACTGGGGTGGGGGCTAACTAAATTCATTGCAGAAACGAAGTCTCTGCACGCTGCGGGGCTCATTGAGATTGTTCCGGGGATGAAGCTGGGTCGAGGGGGTGGCTCAACCCCACAACGCTATTTCCTCACCCACTCCCCCGATTTACACACGCCCAGGGGCCCCGTTGGAGGTTCTCGTTTTAGAGATTCCTATTTTGGAAACTCCCAAAACGAGAACGTCCAATCATCTGGGGATAACTTTATCCACAAGCATTTGGTTGCTGCGCCCGTCACTCTTTTGAGGGAAAACAGTGCTCACACTGATTTACACGTTTCTGAAATCGAAACATCGACGAAAAGTGGCACATCTGTTGTTGAAGATTTACAACAACAACAAGTTCTTGGCGAACCCAAAACGGGAGCATCAATGGATGCGGACATTCCTGAGAGCGCGCAGGCTAAGGCCCCAAAATTTGTTCGGGAGGTTTTACACCGTCTGGGTTGGGTTGGGCCCCCTCCCGCAGTTGACGATTGGGACCTTCTCAGTGTGGTGGGTGTGCATTTGGAAAAGGAGCGAAACCGGTTTCGTAATCCGCCGGGGTTTTTGAAGAAGCTTATTGAGCAGGAGGGTTTGCTCACCTTTGCGCAGGCTGAGCGCTTGCCGATGGGTCCGAAAGACGAACCATCATCTCCGGTGATGCCTTTTTCTGAATATACGCAGAAATGTATTGATTCTCCAGAGTGGGAGGTGCTGGTCGAGTTGGCGGCGACGCGACGGGCGTCAGCGTCGGATTCCCGGGTGTCAATGATGCTGAAGCGGACGGTTGCGTTGGAAATTCCTTTCGGGCTGCAGCAAGAAAGGTACGGCTAGCGGGGAGGTGTTCCCCGACCCCATCACAAAGCCGGGGTGCACACACCAGTCCGCTCAAGCAGGTGCGGTTGGCGAAGCATCCACTGGAAGCCTTTGAATGTCGACCTGCTCCGGGCAATACGAATACAATACCGCGTAAAAGAAAGTCTTTGCCTCTTCGGCACTGATACTCAACCCGTACCTCAACGAGTTAACACTTCTTGTCTCGTAAGCCGCTAGGGGTTCGGTGCCGTCGGAAATGGGGCCACAAATCGATTCGGCGATGGAATCTAGTCGCTGAGTGTTAAGTGGCGATTCTTGTGAGTCACTGAGTGTGAATCCTTCTTTTTGAAGAATCTCGATGAGCCTGTCTTTGGGTTCAAGGCTTGTGTCGGGGCTGAAGCTGGGTGCCGGTGAGGGTAGCTGTCCGGCGTTTTCGCTGGGGGTGGTGGAGCAGGCAGCAAGAACTATCGACGCCACTACCGCAGCCATGGTGATGAATGTTTTTCGCATTGCTAAAGCCCCTCCAAAAAGTTGATAACAAGAGGGATAGCGGAGCCGGCAGGGAGCTTCTTTAACGGGTCTTCATTGTGGTTGTATTTCGGCCATGTTCTCATCGAATGCTGACCCGATGATGCACCCGTCAAACCAGGCAGCGGCACATAGTTCAGCGAGCCCTTTGTCACCTTCCTGGTCGAAAAGCATCGTCATTCGGCCCCTGCTCATGTAGTTGACGGATGCAAGGTCTAGGGAGGAAATTTCGGGTGCGTATGTGTCGGGGCTCATTGTGGTTCCGCGGGAGACACTGAGGCCCGCATTCAAACCTGTTGTCCAGCAGATCAGGGCGTGGTTGAAACGGCTTGACGGGTCATCGATACTGATGCCCTCCCCTATTGCGACGTCTATGATTCGTAAAGATTCGGTGCGGGCACGTTCTACAAGGAAACGCATGTTTGTGCCGGTGACTCGTTCAGCGTAAGTGCGTGCCGAACCTTCAATGACCTGGGCGTCAGAGGTGAGGGCAGAAAGTGAGAGTGCCGAGAAGTCTTGGTGGGCTGGGCGGTCGGGATGATGCCAACTGGACATGCCAATCATCGTAGTGTGTTGCCCACAAAATGCAATGTTCCGCTATTGCTACGAGCCAGGCGGGAGTTCAAGGATTTCTTGTGCCCTTGCCCTCAACCTGAAAGGCAGACGGATTTATGGCAACAATTGCGTTGACAGAGGAAACTTTCTCCACCACTGTCGGCGAGAACAGTATCGTTCTCATCGATTTTTGGGCGTCTTGGTGTGGCCCCTGTCGAACGTTCGCACCTGTTTTTGAATCGGTTAGTGAAGCGAATCCTGACATTGTTTTTGCCAAGGTAGACACTGAGGCAGAGTTTGGGCTGGTGGAAGCGTTCAAGATTTCTTCTATTCCCACACTCACGGTTGTTCGTGAGGGTGTTGTTCTGTATTCAGAGTCAGGTGCATTGCCGGTTAAGGCTTTGGCTGACTTGATTCAGGCTGTGCGAAATGTTGACATGGATGAGGTGCGGAAATCTATTGTGCCCGAGCCTGAGTCCAGCAGCTAGGTTGTTTAAAAACGTTTAATTGCAGTGCTCTTCCTTGATGAGGCCAAGTAGTACATCGGCCATGGTGTCTACTAGTAGTTCCACTGCAGATGAGTGCGCAATGTTAAAGAGAGTGGTTGCTTGTTTGGAAGCTAGACTGTTGACGGTGTCTTCGGATAGTCGCTGCAAGGGAAATACGTGGCAGTGCATAAGTTCGTGGAGTATGGTTTGGTGGCGTTCCCGTGCGGGTAGGGCAAAAAATTGTTCAGAGAATCTCATGATTGCGTGACGAGAGTCAGGCATGTCTTGCATTGTTGCCAGTGCGCCTTTTTCGCAGCGGTTGCCCCAGTCGACGACGATGTTCCAGTCCTGTAGTCGTAGCACTATTTGGGTTCGGGATAGAAACTGTTCTATGTCCATTCGGGTCTGGGCATCCACATGGTGGGCGTGGGGGGTTTTCTTCGCCCGTCCCCTGATCGCTTTCGTTCCCATGTGCGCTCCTTTGTGATTGGTTTACACACTACCACATGAACGATTGGGTGTGGGGAGATGGGGTGGTGCCCGGTATGTCGGCTATGCGTGTTATGCGTGTTATGCGTGTAATGCGCGGTATGTCCGAAATGGTAGTATATTGGTCCGCGGCATTAAGGGCGGGCACCAGACAGCACATCACGCACATGCTTTGCGAACATTGCCGGGCCCACAGTAGCCCCAAAAGCCTGATACTCCTCTAACAGTTCCTGGACTTGTGAGTTCGTCAGAACCTGAAAAGTTAACGCATTAAAACGCGTGTGAATGTAGGCCTTCAGCTCCGGGACCGTTAAACGACCCAGGGAAGCGAGTTTCGCAAAATTGCGCAACGAATCATCAGACACCCGCGGAGATGGGGAGCCAATGAATTCAGAAAATAGGCGGAAAGGAATGTCGTGGTGGCTCATCATGGCTTGAGAGACCGCAGCGGGTAGCAGCCACGGTGCGTCGTCTCTTATCTCTCTTAGTCGAGACAAGACGAGCTTTGAATCATCCATCACACACCCCCTATCAGCCCTGTTGGGCGGATTCCTCACTTGCCCATGAACCAAACGCGTACCAGTCAGTATCAAACCCCTGGGATTGCACCCAGTTCGAAACTTTGCTGCCAGGTTGCGGGGCGGTCTTTCCAGGTGACCACACGGAGTCGAAACCAGCATTTGTTGAGGCCCCGTCGGAGTAAATAACGGCCAACAGCTGGTATCGGGTATCGGCATCCATTTCTGCTGTCATAGCCTCATCTGTGAGACGCTCATGGTCGAAAGCCCACGTACCCGAGTGCAGCGAAACATCGCCCCGCAATGAGGAGGCAACCCCAACGTCGCGCACCGAGCGGAGACATTTATCTTCACGCGTGATCATTTCGTCCACCTCCCCCACTGTTGTGGGTGGGCCGGGTTCATAGGTCAGGGAATCGCTATCCATGCGCCACATAAATTCGTGGCTGACAAGGGAGTATTTCCCTTCAGGGTGCACGGGGCGGGAGTCGAAAGCATCAACGTAGGTGAGGCGGCTGAATAGTATTGAGTGAGCGCAGTCGTGGGAGCCAGGGAAGCGACTCTCTATGTCTGTCACAGCCTCATAAATAGTGTCATGGGCAAAAAGTTCTTGCGTGGAGTCGGTGTCAATCTCATACAGGTCTCGACTGCCATAGAGGAGCGCTTTTGTTGCCATCTCGGGTGCCGGCTCCCACATAGGGGGCGGGATTTCTAGGTGACCTGTTTCAGACAAATACTCTTGGGAAAGGTAGTCCGCAGCGGCGACAGGGTCGCTGACACCATGGGCCCTGAATGCCTCTGACATGCCTGACACGGGGATGGAGGGGAGGATGGGCTTGCGTGACTCGATGTCCACCCCGGTGGTGGTCGTGGAGGCTGGTGCCGCTGTTGGTGCTACTGCACCTGGACCAACAGAGCCCCCAAAATAGCCTCGACGTTCAGTCCTGATGGGGGTTGCTTGTTTTCTAGACACTTCACCACTCCGGTATTTTCGATATTGGTCTTAGGGGTGGTGTGCACATGAGTTGTGACCCCATTCCTTATGACCGCCTGTTGCGGAAACTTGCGGCCACGGTGGCCACTAGTCACCTTTTCTCTATCCTGGTGTGCAGCAAGGAGCAGTGTTATGCGGGTTTGGTTGTCCGTTTTGTCAGACGGGGTACTGTTTATCGCGCAAGGTCATGAACAGTCGCCCACACATTTCGGTGTCATACTCGGCCCCGTGAGCTAACGCTTCGTCGAAAGGCATCCCTTCACGTTCACAGGACGCCTTCAGGGTACGTGGCCACTCAGACGCCTTCATGCCTTCAGGGATCGGGTAGTGGTATTTCGCGAGACGCAACGTGTCCACCATGGGTCCTGAGGAAAGCATGCGGTGACCTGATCGGGCTAAATGCCTTTGCACTTTCGGGTAGTCAAAGTTGATGTTGTGTGCCACAAGCGTTCTGCCTTGTAGGGTTTCATAAATTTGGGGCGCCAGGTCAGCGAAACTGGACGCATCTTTCACCATGTCTGGTGTGATTCCGTGAACATTAACGGCTTCTGGGGACCCGGTGGAAACGTTTCCATCCTCATCGGCGGGGGGTTTAACCAATTCACTGATCCGACCAATTTCGCGGCCCTCTGAGGTGTAAACAATTGCGGCAATGTTAACGATTTCTGCCGAGTTTTCTACACCGGTAGTTTCGGTGTCGAAGGCAACAAATTCGCGTCCTTCCCGCAACATGCCTTTGGTGCGTTGCAGGTTGGCGGTGGCCTGATACAGCGCCCAACGAGATGCAGGGTCTGATGGTGGCGTTTTAATGGCGTCACGACCCCAGTAGGAAGAACCTAGTGCTTGGTCGAACCATCGGGGCACAGGGTCGGCGTCCATCACGAACGGGTCACTTAATGCTTCTTGCCGTGAACTTTCGATAACAGAATCAACATCATTGATAGGAATGTCCAGTGATCCGGCAATCATGCGGCGTTCACGGAACCATGAGCGGTCAGCTTCTTCGCCCTGCCAGCGGCGACGTTTCAAAAAAGCGGCTTCAACTTGGTTTGCTGGAGTGAACCCTGCCATTGCTTCATACGATGCGGCCAGGGCCAGGTTGTTGCGGTAGTCGCGCTGCTTTTGCGCTTCCGCTTGGCACCATTTCTCCCAGTCTGCCTGGTCAATGGTGTCGAGCGGGTTTTTCTTATCCCGTTCGAATCGCCGTAGGGTGCGCTCCCAATCATCAACAAGCAAGGACCCTTGTTGCATCTCATCAAACCGGGGTGTGGCATCAAAGAACCCGATCATTGCGGGATGGTCAAGGTTGAGTAGTTCATCGACGGTGCGGTGTACGCTGTTTCCTGACGAAAAAAGTAGGGGCCGGCCAGTTGACTGGTTGCCTTCCATCCCAGGAAGTGTTTCCGGTAATGGTGAGGCTGCTGGAACCTTGTGTGGTTTCCTATCAAACTTTCCGTGGCGGCGTGGCTGATTTTTTGTTTTCCCGGCATGGCTGCTAGCGGAAGACATTGAAGGCTCCAGACTTTCATTGTGGTTGTTTTGGTGACTACGCATTTTCTCTACCTGCCCCGGGTTATCCCTGAAAAGTGGTTCTTGTTCGTGTTCTCACATCAACCGTGTAGGCGCCGTCGCCGAGGAGTGAGAAGTAGAGGGCACAGGACAGCACCAGGGGCGACTTGGGGTCGTCGAGCATGAGTACTTGACCGTCTTGTGCTTTTACTTCAACAAAGAAGTTTTCACCGGAAGCCGCGAATGAGATCTCTGATGCGAGGTCCCCGAATACGAGATTCGATTCGTCACAGATGGTCTCGGTGAGCGTTTTGTCTAAATGTTCAAGTGCCTGTGAATACAGGGCAAAGGCTTCTTGAACCTTTGGCTGGATGACGATAGTGGCTGACATAAATCTAATAGCGGAAATGTTGGGGGGGCTGTGGGGGTGCCTGTGGTTTGGGGTCCCGGACTGCAGGTGGATTGTCTCTGCTGCGGTGGGATGGGTTTTTCCCAAAAAAGGGTTTGTGGTCCGGATAGAGAGTGGGGGAATGTCCCGGACAATGGAGAAAATAATGGCGCCAGCAAGAGTCTCTAAGGTTGTTTCACCGACGCGGCCGCGGGCCGGGAGCGTGCATTTGCGTAAGGAGAATGGTCAGCTCAATGGGCGGCAAGGGGCGGGGGCAACAGCGCCTAAAAAGAGTCCTCTTGTTCCGGCGGCGACGAAGGACGACGAGCCGCGTAAGAAACTGAAATTTCCTGCACCTGTGCCTGTTGTTAGTTCTGCCGCTGACCGTCCTGACATTATTGTGCCATTTGAGGAGTTCATTGAAGAGTGTCGGCAGAAGAATTATGAGGATGTTCGGAATCGCCAAAATTTGAGGGACAAATTCACTGATGAATTTCTTCTAGAAGATGCTCAATACGCGGGCCACGAAACAGTCGAAGAATACTGGGAAAAAGACGTGCTGCGATGCCGTGCGCTTGTAGAACATTATTCAAAAAACCCCGCGAAACAGGGAATCTATGAGCCGCTTCTAGAAAAGCACCTTAATGAGTCCATCCCGGACCTTTTGCCAAACCTGAAGAACCTCCCAAATGGTGGTGCCAATGCTCTGCGCTTTGTTAAAAAGCCAGGTGGAATTATTTACCTGGTTAAAACTGGCAGCGGTGAGGTTGGCGAAAGAATTGGTAAAAGTCTAGATTTTGTTTCGTACCGGGATGACTGTGTCATTGTTTTAGCCCATAAATACACTGGAATGTCTGGCGGTGGTCAAAACCTTCAGGGCGGAGATCTACTCGGTACCCTTGAAGCAACAAGGGGAGCTTCTAAAATTGTATGTATGGTTCCGGGTCACGAAGGCAAGCCTGTCATCCTTGTTGCCGTTGCTGACGGTGACTATTACAAGAAGTCAACAGAGCAAGGGATTTCTTTGAACGATTTGCAGCATGAGGCTAAAAGTCGTCGCAGGGGGAAACCGGATCTTTTTGTGTGGGCGACTTCAAGTAAGGATTTGGGTCGCGTTTTGCATGCCGGTTTAGAGAGCGCCAAATTTAAGACCGGCTGGCTCAATAAATGTGAGGCTTAAGCTTTAATTCTTTTCGCCCTAGTATTCTTCATCTTCGTCACCCCATGGGCTGACCGCGTACGACTCAAGAAGTGGCCTGACGCGGAGAACGTCTGCCTCCCAAAACTCTTCAACAGTGTTCCATCCCGCATCTTTCGCGTCCGCGAGGAGTACCTCGTCAGTGAACTCTTCTCGTAGGTTCTTTCGCTGCCGTGCATCCTCAAGATTGCGCAACCAGGCAGCCTGCTTCTCTTCCTCAGTCATTTTCTCGTAATCCATGACGTTCCCTCCTTCTGTTCCCCATAAAGCAACGTTAATTAAAACTGTGTGCACGTTTTTAAAAACACTACCACAACATGTGACATGGGTCAATAGCGGGATCCTGACCCAAAATTTTCTCGTTCAGTTAAGGCCGGCCCTCAAGTCCTCCAAAAACTCCACGCCAACCAGTTCACCGACCGCCACATCCGTGCCAGATAAAACCCGGTCCACAAGCTCACCACTGCGGTGAGGGCTACGCAACGCTGCCGCCCGTACTGACGGGTCAGGATCTGAACACATTCTTTTCACAAAACCCTGAGGCAACGTCCCATTCACAATCGATGACACCCGCACTTGCCAGTCATGATGGTGAGACGCAACCTGAAGAAAAACAATGTCCCGAGTCACTTCCGCGGTGTCAGCAATTTTCGTAATCATGGCCGGCTCAAAACACTCCCCAAAAAGTGTTATCGCAATCTGCTCCCGCTCCTTAGGGCGAACTTTTCTGCGTAAAGTTTTGGTTTGCAAATGAATGACGAGCTCCCATCCCCCGTCAATGAAAGATGGAAGAAAAACTGTGTTTGCGAGGACAGGGTTTTGTATCACCTGGTGATGCTACTAAAGGTCGAGTTTTTAGCCTGGTTGTTGTTCTCTAAACCAGCCATCTGTTTTCAAAGTGTCTATCATCATATTACCCGCAGCCTTTTCTTCCAGCCGGAAATCGTTATCGATAGTGTCTTCACTATGGGGAATAATTGGGATGCGCATAGTGCTGGGACCAGGTTCGGGCACATCGACACCCGTACTTTTTGATGGCATACCGGACCGTAAAGATTCAACGCCACCAAGGATCGCTCCACCTAACATGACCGCACTCGTGTTGCCATCGTATTTAACTGAACGGGCAGCAAAAACTGTTGCGACAGATACGTAGTCGGAAAGTCTCTCAATTTCTTCCCCTGATGCACCTGAGGCGAAAGCTTCAACTAAATTGTTTGTTAATGACACTGCCTCAAACACTCCTTCTGGGATGGGGGTGTGGCGTTCGGAGGCCTCTGTCAGGGCATCGGCGATGCCTTTTGTGCGCGAAGCGCAGTAGATGAGGGTTCGTGACCTTTTCCGCAAATCATCGATTCTGTGTGGCGGAGTGGATGCCTGGTGTGCATAGTCAACAAATACTTCCACTTCGGCGATGGCCCCATCGATGTCTTGTGTTGAGGCTGACAGTTTTCCTCCTTTAATGGAGGAGTGAATGTTTCCCAGGGATGAGCACAGTTGCAGGGTTTCTGTGATTCGGGTTGCCAGGGCGATGAGTCTTGTGTTAGCTGCACGGTAGGTGAACCACCACGGGTGGGCGAGGGGAGAAAGAGCTGCACCGATGAGTACCCCCACGATGGTGGCCATTACTCGGTCGCTCACAGTTACGGTGGTGAGAGAGGGTCCTAGGGCGGATGCGAATAGGACTGTTGTGGCCACCCAGACACCGTCCCCGGCAATAATTTTGCCGATACCTAAAGAAAGAATGATGATGATGGCAAGTGGTAGAAGACCGAACCCGAAATAGGAGATGAGAATTTCTGCTAAGGCGAGAGCCAGAATGGAACCAGCAACTGTTTGTAGAGCGGTTTTCCATGAGCCGCGAACGGCTACCTGCGCGGTGATTAGGGCACCCATTCCAGCGAAAACTGGGGCACCGGAACCAAGCACTTCCGCCAGCCCCCATGCGCTGACAGTTGCTGCTGCGGATACTGCGAACCGTGAGGAGGCAGCCATGAACATCCATTTGTCGACCTGGATGCCTTTGCGGACTTTGGAGAAAATCAGTGCGAGAATAACGAGGGCTGATACGGCTGCCAGAAACCACAGGATTTCTGGTCTGTCGGACAGCCAACCGAACACGCCTGTGACGGTGTCGGACAAGGTTTCCGCGGGTGAGCCCTCTTCGGGAATATAAGCGGAGTCGACAGGGTCCTCTGTTGGCGGGTTCACCTCATTCGTTTCGGTCACCCCACGAATAGCGGATTTAACTTAAAAGAGTTAAATTTAGATCGTTTTGGGATACTTGTGTGTATCGAGAAGCTGGACCAAAAGAGCTTCCCCCATCGAATGTTAACGAAGCAGCAGTCAGAACGGCCTGCTTAGTGGGTGACAGGGAAAACAACACGACCTTATTGTCTTTCTGCTGGATAGCGAAGGCACTGCTTGCCACCCACATTCCGGTCATAGGGGCGCGAGAAAGTTTCGGCGACAGGTTCCTTACCGTGTCCTGAATCCCCTCGGGCATGTCGTTCATGCCGGCCAGGAAACCCTTCCCAGGAAAGTATTGAAGCTCTGGACGCAAAACACCCATTGCTTTAGCTAAACCCATTCCTTGGGAATCTTTTCTCAGCTTCCGAACCCCACCCAATGATGGGCTACTGTTCCCTGCGTGTGTTTCGGTCAAAGCAATGATCTGACCGGCGGCACCCTCGGTGAGCCTGGATCGAGTTAACGTATGGGTCAACCAGGCGGAATAGTCATCGTCCATGTGCAAGGTGTCAGCTAGGCATCCTGTTGCTTTACGGATGGTGGAGATTTTGGCGGCAGAAATGTTGCGGGCACCAAAAGAGTCATCGCGAAGAGAATGCCATTCTTGTTGGGAAACATAGTTGCCGGTAAATTCTTCAAACACAGTGAGAACCGACCGTGGTCCTGGCCGAGTATTACAGCACAAAAGGGAAGCACCTCCTCAACATACTATTACACTACCATAGTAATGATTTGGTGTGTTGAGGTGTGCGGGAGCTATTGGCGGCGGGGCACCCGGGGCTGTCGAAGACGCCCAATGATCAGTGTTAAAGCGATGAGAACAGCAATCGCGGGGATAGTGAATAGCTGAAGGCCGGGGGTGAGTGAACCTAAAGCTAACGGAATAAAAATGAACCAAAACCACGCCGGGATTTTGTATGGGTATGAAACATTTGGTCGACCTGGGGTGTTGGGCCCCTGATGTGGTGGGGTGGGTTTATAGGCCGTGGATGGATGATGGGCTGGGGGTGCGAAGTATTGGGGACGTGCTGGCATCTGCTGCCCTAAAGAACTGGCCATGAAAGCACCCTGGTAGGCGGCGTCGGTGACCAATTTTTCTAATTCGGCTTGACGTTTCCTTTCCACCTCAGAGTTATGGCGCACACGGGCCTCAGGAGTGCCTAGAGCCTCCCACGCCCCCTGAACAGCCCGAAATGCCACAGGGTCTCCCCCGGTGTCAGGGTGGCTTTCCTTGGCCTTCCTGCGGTAGGCGTCACGAATGTCGCTCTGGGGCACATTCGGGTGGACACCCAAAATTTCGTACGGGTCACCCACTGCCACGCCTCCCATTTCGCTAACCTTGACACCGCCCCACCCTGAAGGGCGAAGTACTGCGGCTACATCTTGATAGCGGATCGGGGAGTCAAACTATTCCCAGCAAAGAACAGCCCCAAAAACAGTGCCGTTAGCGTGTCGCCTCAATCACCGGCGACGTGCGGCAAGAACACTGCCAGTGATTACCCCGACCGAAGCCAGCGCCACAGCCCCATAAACGAACTTCTTCTTTGATTTAACCATTGTTAAAACCTGCCTCTCGTCGGATCCAGAATGTGGTGCCCAAGAAGACACCCCGCGTGAACAATTAATAGCGGAACCAACAACCCAAAAATGGCAACTATTTTCAAGAAATCTTTTAAAACAGGCAGCGGCACAACAGCGCCCTCTTCCGCCCAAAACAGGCAGCCCAAACCGCTATCAGCAAGTAAGACAGCCCCCTGCGGTGAGGAGCCAAAAATGTGTCAAACCATCAAAATGCGCGCGCACCCAACCCCTACCCCAAAAACCCTTTTCGCACGCTCAGCTAGCGCCGGGTACCCACATCAACGGAAACAGAAATGAAAACAACAGACTGCTTCTCATGTGCCGTCCTAAACGGCACCGCCACAACCCCTGGCAACGGAATGATTTGGTGCGACGACCTTGCAATGGCCAACCACCACGAGGATGAAAGAAGCAGCGAAACCTATACGAGTAGCCCGGCCGGATGGTTCATTGTCTGCCCCGTACGCCACGTCACCCGCACCTACGACCTAACAGGAAGCGAATGGCTGGCAATCGGCCGTGCAGTAAAAGCCATCGACTCCGCCCTCACCGAGCTTTACGGTTCCCAACGAACCCTCGTAGCAAGTCTCGGATGGTTCAACAACGATCACATTCATTTCCACTGCGTTCCCACTTTCGGCGAGAGTGTTTCACTGGGTTCCAAGAACTTTGATGGCGCCTACACGCCACTCAAAATTTCCAGTGACGAAGCCGCAAAACAAGTGAAAGTATTCCTACGAGAAAAACTTATGCAAAACAACAGACTGCAACTCTTTTGAATCACATTTTGCTTCTTCGCCACCCACAATCAGAACACAACGCTTCAGGTCGGTGGGCTGGATGGATTGACAGTCCCTTAACTGATCTAGGGCGTGGTGAGGCGCGTGATGCGGCAAGGCGACTAAGAGACAGCAATTATCGCGGAATAGTGACGTCGGACCTTCGCCGCGCGTCCGAAGCTGGAGTCATAATGTCGCAACTGATGAACATTCCGCATTTAGTTGCAGATCCTCGCTGGCGTGAACGCAACGCAGGAGATTGGCAGGGAGTCGAAGTTTCAACCCTGACCGGAATCGAATACGACACGTGGCGTCAGAACACCATGGCAGACATACCTGGTGGGGAAACGTTTTTCGATTTCCAAAACCGACTAACGGCAGCGCTGAAGGATTCCTTAACTTGGGCGCAGCACTGGGGGCCGCTAATCGTCGTAGCACATGATGGGGTGCAACAGGTGATCTGTCGAAATCTGAAGCTCCCCTACCCTTATTCCCCACTGTGTGGACCGTCTATCCATTCACCCCGTGGGGAGGAATCAC
>Ga0115572_10000207_pt1 | contig 49768 bp, 47 predicted proteins | sample COGITO_mtgs_1206_FD_88681 | JGI IMG/M metagenome (GOLD analysis project Ga0115572, IMG submission 88681) | Pelagic marine microbial communities from North Sea - COGITO_mtgs_120607 | ecosystem: Environmental > Aquatic > Marine > Epipelagic | place: Germany:Helgoland, sampling site Kabeltonne... | reverse complement strand
TACCGAACAGAGAAGTTAAGCACATTAGCGCCGATGGTACTGCCTTGCGGTGGGAGAGTAGGTCGTCGCCTTCTTCAAAACCCTCTACAGAAATGTAGGGGGTTTTTTTATACCCAATGGTTTAGGTAAGAAATCATCATTTCGTTTCCTTTTACACAAAAATCATCTTTTTTCTGACAGTCTTGTAATTTTGTTTCTCTTGTATGGAAAGATTGTATTTTTATACCCAATAAACACAACAACATGAAGATTCTAGGTATAGGTAAAAACTACGTCAATAATAAAACCGAAATCAGTACGTATAAAAATGGCAAGCAAATTATTTTCTCTAAGCCAACGACCAGTTTGGTTTTAGCAAATGAAGACGTTCCTTATCCTCCTATTACAAAGCAGTTGGTCTATGAGGTAGAACTTGTAGCTAAAATTGGAAAACAAGGTAAGGATATCGATCAGGCAACAGCTGCCTCCTATATATCCGAACTTGCTCTAGGAATCGATTTCACGGCAAAAGATGTACTCAGCCTATACCGCGAAACAAAACACCCCTGGGATCTTGCTAAAGGCTTTGATGGCGCTGCTCCTATTTCTTCCTTCATGCCCATAAGTGATTTTAACGACCTCAATGATATTAATTTTGATCTTACCATCAATGGTGAATTAAAGCAAGTGGGGAATACGGATTTAATGATTTATAATTTCGCCGAAATTATTGTGTATGTTTCTAAATTTATGACGTTAGAGCCTGGTGATTTAATTTTTACAGGTACTCCTGCTAGTGGAACGGGTGAAACCCAAGTGGGAGATCATTACCAAGCGAAGTTAGAAGGCGAACTTTTACTCGATTTTAAGATGGTTTAACGATCTATTCTAATTTCCTCATAGCAACTCCTTTTATTACAGAGGCGGTTTTTTAGCTGTAATTCTTTTTTATCCCTCGTTTCCTTCTAGTTCAAAAATGGCATTAACAGGCTTTTTGAATAATTCGGATAAACGCAGGGCTAAAACTGTTGATGGGACGTATCTATTCTTTTCGATAGAGCTAATGGTTTGTCTTGATACGCCTATTTTAAGCGCAAGTTCTTCTTGGGTTATACCAAGTATAGCTCGTTCGATCTTAAGTCGGTTTTTCATCTACTTACTCGCTTTAAAAATTCAAAATAAAAGAGTTGTATACTCAATAAAAACCATAGGACTTGCCAGTCTCCAATTCCTTTGAATACATTCATTTGTTTTTCGAATAATGCGCTTGTTATGAAAGTAAATAGTAGGTTGGTTAAAGTGATAATTACACTAATAACAAAGGCAAAGGTATAGGATTTCATTTTTAGGTTTATCATCAACTCATCTTCTATTTTTTCTTTGGATAAGGAAATGAATAATAAGCCCAACAGTATTCCATATTTTGCCGTTTGAGTAAATAGGCCATTGTCCACTGATGTCTTATTGACAATTATACTCACCAGAGAAAATACAATTACACCGATTCCAATTGTTTTAAAACGATTGGGTAGTCGATACTTTTTTAGCTTTTTAAGGCTTTTTTTTTCACATTCTAGTGCTGAATTCATGTCCATAGGGCATATAAAGCATACAGGGCCAATCTGTAAAGAAAGGCCCTTTGTTGATTTGACTTGTTGTTTGTCTTGAGTTTAGTAGAGTAACTTCAGCTTTAAGTTTTCTTCGACCACAATTTCCCCTGAATTAACGATGGTATTGTCATTGTGACTATTGTTTTTCGCACCCCATAATTGTGCGACTTGTTTCACACGATTGTTTTTAAAGGTATTTCCATCGAGGACAACATTGATGATGCCATAGGTGTTTAGTAAAATTCCACTTTTTTCTTTAGCACCAGAGTTGGTAAAGCTGCTATTGCGAACAATGAGATTCCCTCCAACGGTTGATTCGTCATATCCACCGCGGTAATAGTCCAACACATTCGATTGAATACGATCAAAGCTGCAGTTGACGATGCTTATGTTTTCAGCATTGTATTCTCCCTTATCTTCAATTTCTTCTGATAGCTCTAGACCATTTTTACAGTTTGAAAAGGCAACATCTTTAAAGTTAAGGTGCTCCGCAAAAGAATATTTATAGGCCTTAAGGATGTAGTCAAAATCACTTACACTCCCACCGTATACGTTTAAATTATATAGACTTGACATCCCTTTTTTCAAAGGTGCAAAGGCATGTTGTTTTCCGCTTCCTTTAAGCGAAATGTTGTGAAGATCTAACTCTCCTTTTGGATGCATTTGAAACAAGGCTGTGCTAGCATCTCCTTGGTAGCTAAGTTTCACTTCTGCATCTGTTTCTGCAACTAGCTGAATTTTTTTGTCAATCACTAAAGAACGTTGAATACTATAGTTTCCTTTGGCAAGAGTAATCACATCTTCCGCTGTTGCAGTAGCTAAGTTTGCGATCAATTCTTCCGCAGTACTTACTTGGTGATTGGTTGGGTTTTCATTTTTGGTAGTGCGATCAGTAAACCAAGCCGGACCATAGTTTTCTTGTGCTAAAATAGCTGGGAAGTCTTTGCTGTTGTCTGAAACTGCCCCCGGTGCATTCTTCAAAGCACGCTTGGTTCCCAATAGGTCGGTAGCGATTGTTTCAAACTCAAACCCAGTAAACACGTCCAGATCCAATACTTTTTCTTCTGCAAAATAAAGTCCTTCTGCTTTTTCAAGTAGTGAAAAGTCCATTGGACTTAAGCCCTCTACTGGAGTAAATTGTGTTCCTTGGTTATTGATTATATTGTTTTTGAAATTAATTCCATCGATTTTATCGTGTGCAACCAAAGGAGAAGGATCTCCTGTACTGTTGTGAATAATGTTATTCGCAAATGTTGTACGGATAGGACGATCGGAACGGATTTCAGATGCAGGTAAAACATCACGTTGATCTACATTGGAACCTACCCCAAATTGAAGAGGTGAAGTACAATTGATCCAACTATTGTGCGCAATAACCACATCGGTAACTTGTATATAACGATTTAGCGGTGATTTCGGGATTCCATTCATTACCGCCAAAGGACTGCGGAAGCTCTCCCCTTTTAGGTTATAGAAGTAGTTGTTGGTTACCCAGTGCCCTGTTCCAATTAGACGAATTCCTCCGATTTGTTTTGAGTTTTCATCCCCTATAAAGTAGTTTCCATCGACAGTACAGTAGTTTCCGTGTCTTGTAACCAAAGAGCCTTCACTTTTGTAGAAAACATTGTTGCGGAATTCATTGAAATTGGTTTTACTTGAAATAATTTCTACTTCACCATTACAGCGTTCAAAATAGTTGTCAGCTACTACTGTATAGCTTGGCGCCATTGAAGTATAGCTATTCCCAATCTGAATGGTTTCTGCACTTGGTCCACCTTTTGGTGGGCGTGGCCCAAAGTGGTTGTTGTTTATACGGTGATGGTTTTTGATACTTTGATTTCCTTCCAAATCAACACGAACTGTTGGTCCTCGGTTCGATTTTCCTGCCAGATAAGAATGATCTAATTGGTTGTATCGCCCGTGAAATTGTACCCACAAATCGGTTTTATTGCGTTGCGATTTATTGAATCCTTCAATAACGACATTGGTTACACGGCTATGGAAGGCAAGTTGATCATCATCAATTTTAAAACCAATCACGGCGCGAGAAGGACTTTGACCGTTTTTAAAATGAAGTCCATCGACCACAAGATGTTTTCCACCAAGTTTTAAATCAGAATCCCCTTGGATGATTACTTCTCCAGCTGTTTCCGCAACTAGTCGAATGGGCGCATTCTCTGTTCCTTGACCAGCAAAGCGAATTTGTATATCGTTCCAAATTCCATTCGCCATCACAATATCGGTCCCGGCTTTGGCTGAGGCTATGGCCTCTTCTAGGGCTTCTGGTGTAGAAACGAGCACTTTTGTTTGAGAAGACGAGTTACCACAACTGCTTACAAGTAATAATAAGATTAGACCTATAATTGGTTGAATGCGATTTCGTTTATTTAAAAGAGAAAAAATGGAGAGTGACATAAAATTGGTTTACCAGTTTAATTTTGATAAACTTAACCATTATTAATGGTTAATACAATTTTTATGAAGCTATAAGTAGACTCTTTAATTCTATTCTTTGGTGCTATTCTGAATAAGCTGCTGGTAGAAGCGAATCCCATTTTCAATATCCCGAATGGCAATGCGTTCGTTTAGACCGTGAAAAGACTTGATGTTTCCTCGTGTTATAACCATGGGTGAAAAACGATAAATGTCCAAGGCAATGGATTCAAAGTGCTTAGCATCTGTTCCTCCAACCACTAAATAAGGTGCAACCAGGGTTTCTTGATAAATTTGCGCAATGGTTTTGTGTATGTTGTTGTACCCAAACGAATTGGTACTTGACACCTTGGAGGGTTCTGACTGCATACGTCCCTTTTCAATTTGGATACGTGGATCGTCAATCACTGCTTTGACACGCTCGATAACAAAGGCAGAACTCTCCCCAGACAGGATACGAAAGTTCACCGTTGCTTTGGCCGTTTGTGGAAGGATATTGTCTTTTATTCCACTGGTGAAAATGGTAGGTGAAATTGTTGTCCGTACCAAGGCATTTCCAGAAGCAGTTTTCTCGTATACTGCCGTTATGATGAAAGAGAATAAAGAACGGTTGGCAAAAATAATTCGGTTTAAGAGCCCCATTTCTGGCCCTAAACTTTCAATGAACCCTTCAATTGGTCCAGCTATTTTAGCAGGAAACGGATTGGTTTTTATTTTTACAATAGCCGCCGCTAGGATATCAATGGCCGTTTCTTTTTCGGGCATGGAAGAATGTCCTCCTTCTTTTTTGATGGATAACTCCAAGGAGACATAGCCTTTTTCAGCAATCCCAACTAGAGCGACATTTTTTTCAATTCCAGGGATAATTCCCTGCGAAATAGTGCCCCCCTCATCCAAGACAAATTCTGCTTGAATGTTTTCCTTTTTTAAATAGTCAACAATCATTTTTGCACCATTCAATCCACCAATTTCTTCATCATGACCAAAAGAAAGATAAAGGGTTCGTTTGGGTTGGTAGTTGTTTTTAAGTAAATGATCGACGGCTTCCATCAAACCAATGACACCAATCTTATCGTCAATGGTGCCTCTTCCCCAAAGGGTGTCATTGACGATATTGCCAGCAAAAGGAGGTTGTCCCCAGTCGGGTAAATCTTCTCTACTAACAGGAACAACATCTAGATGCGCCATTAAAACAATAGGTTTTAGGCTTGGCTCACTTCCTTCCCACTTGAATATATGACTAAAACGATTAATCCTTTTCTTTTCCAAAAGAGAATCGGCCAATGGGTAGGTGTTTTTTAAAAAGTCATTGAATTGGATAAACGCCAGGGAGTCAAAGTCAGCAGGATTTTCAGGTGAAATAGTTTTTATGCGAATAGCTTTTGCAAAATGCTCAATGGCAGTGGAGGGAATATTAGTGGTGACCATTGGGTCAAACTGTAATTGATTTGATTGGAATCTCCATGTATTGTAGCCAAGATAGAGACCAAATGCAATTAGGAGTAATAATAAGTAACGAACAAATAAAAGACTTTTTTTCATTGAATTAATTGTGATAATGTTTACTTGCGTAAATAGCGATAACGATACTGTAATCTACCAGCGACTTGATCAAAGAGCGGACGTGTAAAGGCGTAAAAAAGCTCTTGTGGAGGAGGGGGGATGAGCTCTTTTTCTTTGGCCAATCGCAATTCATCTTTTGTCAATGCGCGTTTATCACCTTGGTAGGTGGCCCAGTCATTAACCCATTGATAAGTGCTGGGGATTTTTTCTTGATAGAGTATTGTTTCCGTATCTGTATCGACGATTGCGAAGTTTAAAAGCCCACCGCTTTCAATGGTTTTTTCGAAGCGTTGTACATCAGCTTCTACTTTCCCATAAACATTCAATTTGGTTCCCAAACTGTCGGTAATCTTGCCTACTTTAACGCTGTCCCGTACTACAGTTTCTCTGGTTTCTTTAACATAGGTTTGCCCAATAAAATAGTCGTCGAAGGACAAATCAACTACATGATTTGGCACAAGTTTTTGTTCCATTAAGTTATCCATGGCGCGAAATTCAGCAAAAAAATAATTCAATTCATTGAGCCTTTGCACGAGTTGTTGTAAAAAAAATGCACTGCTGATTTCAAGCCCTTTACTGCGAACGGGGATGGTAGATACTCCAATTACTTCGGTTCCTGCAATACGCGCTTCAGTCAATAAGCGGTCAATACCGTTAAAATTTTCCTGATAAGATTTTGCTTTGGAAAACTGTCGATAAGCCTCACGTCCTGATACTTTGGTTTGCGCGCTTAACGTTTTTTTTCCTTCTTGAACATAGATAGTTGCCCCTTGAACTAAGGCGTTGTTTAACGGTTGTTGATAGTCCACCGGACTAACAACAGTCAAACAACCAGGACACTTCAAGAGCCCCAAATAAAGGTTTTGCATTCTTCTGTATTGGGCAATGACCTTGTCCCACTTAAAACGATCTTGACTTGTTTTATACTGTATTACTTTTTGTTCTGATACCTTTACGGCATAGTCATAGGCAGCTTTGAGGGTGGCCAATTGTTTTTTGCTGGCTGGGTTTTTTCGCAATTTTTTAATGGCTAATTCAACCGCTTTTTCATAGTTCCCTTTTTCAAATTGATTTTTTGAGGAAGAACACCCTAGGAAAAAAAGAAAACAAAGGGAGAGAAGAAAGCTGTAGGTTTGCTGCATGGAAGATTTTATTTAGGGGAATTTACAAATATCTTCCTACATTTAACTAAAATATTTGATATGGAAGCCTTGGACCAAATTATGAAAGCTCTGTTTACTCCCTACAGAGAACGTGTGCCCGATGTTGGAAAAATCATTGAGGCCATGAAATCAGCTGGCATGATAGCACAGGAAAGTGATATTGAGAATGACCATGTGGCCTTCCGTACCCTTGGCGTACCTAATTTAGGCATTGCTTCCTTTGAAAAGATATTTCTGCATTATGGATATACCAAGGAAGATCCCTACTACTTTGCAAAAAAGAAGTTAAACGCCTACTGGTATTCGCCCCCGTCACCCAATTATCCACGCATCTTTATAAGCGAATTACGTGTAGGCGATTTGTCAGCCGCGAGCCAACAATTGATTCATAAATTTACCACGTCAATTACTGCAGATCCTGTAGATGAAATGGATTTAGATAACCCTACCGAAGTTGGAGCTTTTTTTCACCAACCTTTATGGGAGCTCCCTATATTAGCCGAATATGAAGTCTTGTCGGTAGAAAGCGAATATGCCGCTTGGGTAATTTATAACCGATACTATTTAAATCATTACACCATTAGTGTACATCAATTAGCGGACTATGCAACCCTTGAAAAGTTCAATGCCTTTTTGGAAAGCATAGGCGTTGTGCTCAATTCTGCAGGAGGGATCATAAAGGTTAGCCCAGATGGGTTGTTACGCCAGTCTAGTTCTGTTGCTAAACTGTTTGCAGCAAAATTCTCCTGTGGTGCTTCACAAGAAATTCCGGGAAGTTATGTTGAATTTGCCGAGCGTTTGCCTTTACCAGAATTCCAGAATTTACCCAAAGAACAACTCACACGTACCCATCGAAGAGAAGGCTTTGAAGCCGGAAATGCAGATAAGATTTTTGAAAGTACCTTTCGAGAACAGACCCAAAAGGAGAAGTAATTATCCTCCTGGATTCATTTCAATTAGAACGTTGTTTTTCAAAAGCTTTGCCATGGTGAATGCTGCGGTTCCAATAATCTGATTCATGTTTTCTACATCCAATTTTTCCGCTTCATCTCCCGCTTTGTGATAGAAATCATAGTTTTGGAAATCAAAAGAGGATAGGGTCTGAGCAGGAATACTAAAGGCTTCGTAAAAGGCATAATTATCTGTTCGTTTAAAGAGATTATACTCTTTCGCCTGCGGAAGAAACTGCACAAAATTCTCAGAAACAGCATTCATTTCATCTGCCATATTCGAGAGCTCATACCCCGTCATATAAACTTGATTTTCACCTGTGGTTAGGGTAGTGCCGATCATTTCAAAATTGACCATATAAGTTAAATCCACTTTTTCGCTTTTCATGCGTTCTGCCAAATGAAAAGCACCTTTCAGTCCTTTCTCTTCATCTGCAAAGAGAGCAATCAATAGATTTTGCTCCCACTGGTGTTGGGCTAAAAAGCGAGCAATTTGTAAAACTGCTGTTGAGCCAGCAGCATTATCATTTGCGCCATTAAAAATCTGATCTCCCTCACCTTGTTGTATGCCAATATGATCTAGGTGTGCTCCCAATAAAACTGTTTTTCTTTTGGGATCATATTCTCCAACTCGCCCCACAAGATTATAAGATGTTAAACTATCGGTAACCAAAGAATCACGGTAAGCAGGATAGAAAGGTTGAATGCCATTAGTTTGTAAATAATTGGTCACATAGGCAGCTGCTTTGTGGTAGCCACCGCTTTCGGTGTCGCGGCCTTTCATGTTGTCATGGGCTAGCGTAAATAAAATGGAGCGTGTTTCTTCAACAGTGATTTGTTTACGGATTTCTGCTTGATCGAAATTTGTTTGTGCTGTACAACTTTGTAGGCTTAGACCGATGAGGAGAAGGAGTATTTTTTTCATAATTGTTTCTGATGCAAATGATTTATTTCTCGTTTAAATATATGATTTGTTCTGCATTTGTTCTCAAAACATTCCAGCCATTTTGCGAAAGTACTTCTCCGCTAATGGAAACAGGGTCAGCAACAAACTTTATTACTGCTGTATTAATTGTTTCTGTTGTTGTAGATTCCAAGAGATAATAAACGTTTTTTCCGTCTTTTTCTACTTTAAATAGAGGCGGTATTCCCTCGCTAATACCCTGTTTAATACAATGTTTGTCAATTGTTTCTTCCTCTTGATTATTGGCAAACCAGCATTTTGCATCTATAATATTCCCTTCTAATCTAATTGGTTTTGGTGCGGTTTGCTGTACAGGATAACTCAGGTTTTTTTCTACGCTGAGTATAGAATTTATTCCTTCGGTCAGCTCAATTAAAATTTTCCGATCTCGATACCGCAAAGTACCGCGAAGACGCATGCGTTTTCCATTAAATTCACCAGTTACATTTTCATTGGCAGCAATAATCGCTGCAGCACTAGAATCCTCAGATCCAACCAGCAAGGCTTGGGGTTTTAGTTCTTCTGAATAATAACCTTGATCCAAGACAATGATGGGTTTTGGTTGAGTAAAGTACACCCCACTAAAAGTTTGAATTTTAGCTGTTCCTCCATTGGATAGATTGGATAAAATTCCGGTTTGGGTGATAAAGATCAGCCCCAATAAAATAAAGCCCAAAATCAATAACCAAAGCTGACTCGTTTTGTTGGCGCGAAGGAATTGTTTTATCAATTTAATTTGAAAACCGTTTTTCATCTAGTGTGTCTTAATAGATTTTTTTTTGCTTTTTAGTAAGTTGCAAGAGGGTCCCTGAAGTATTATCTAGTAAAGACAAGGTAGCTATTTTATTGCAATTTCCCGGCCACATAACCCCCACTCCAAGCTGCTTGAAAATTATAGCCCCCAGTGATGGCGTCAACATCAATTACTTCCCCAGCAAAATACAAACCTTTATGCTGTTTACTCTCCATGGTTTTAAGGTTGATTTCGTTTAGCGCAATTCCACCACAGGTTACAAATTCCTCTTTAAAAGTAGTTTTCCCTTCTACAGTATAGCGATCATTTGTAATCGTTTCTGCCAAATGACGAAGTTTCTTTTTCCCGACTTCATTCCAACGTCGTTCAAGTGGGATTGCGTTTTTTTCTAGAAGAAAATGCCATAATCTATTTGGAAGCGCAGTTGGGTTAAATTTTGCAATTTGTTTCTGAGGAGAGGCTTGACTTACTTCAGCAAACAAGGTAAAGATACGTTCAGCATTGAACTCTTCTAGCCAATTTATACGTACATTAAAATGGTATTCTTTTCCTGCAAGTTCGCGGGCACCAAACGAAGAGGCTTTTAAAATAGCTGGACCACTCATTCCCCAATGCGTGATGAGCACCGGTCCTTGCGTTTTTATTTTTGTACCCTCAATTTTGACCTGTGCTGTTGTTGCAGCAACGCCCATTAAGGTTTTGATTTCTTCATTTGGCATGTTAAAGGTAAATAGCGAGGGAACAGGTGGAATAATGTCGAGCCCTAAATCAGCCAACCAATCAAAGCCAGTTTGCTTTGGACTTCCACCCGTGGTTACAATCACACAGTCGAAAGATTCCGTTTGATCATCGTTCAAGCGAAGCGACCATCTATTTTCGTCTTTTAACAATTGCTTTACTGCTGAAGATTGCTTGAGTTCAATTTCCTTGGTCGTGAATTCCTTTTGTAAACAATCAATAATACTCTGGGATGAATCGGAAATTGGGAACATTCGTCCATCTTTTTCAACTTTTAAGGAGACTCCACGTTCTTCGAACCAGCGAATGGTATCTGCGGGTTGAAAGGCGTGGAAAATAGAGGTCAAACTTTTTCCTCCACGAGGATAGGCCATGATGAGTTCAGGAATGTCTTGGCAGTCATGGGTAACATTACAACGTCCTCCACCTGACACCTTTACTTTTGAAAGCACCTTAGTTGTCTTCTCATATAAATTCACCTGCGCTGTTGGATGGTGTTCTTTGGCAGATATGGCTGCAAAAAATCCTGCGGCTCCTCCACCAATAACAGCTACTTTTTTTATTTTTCCCATTTTATTCAAAGATAGGGTTGTATTTTTAGTACATGAAACATATCGCTTTTCTTCTGCTTTTATTTCCAAGTATCCTTTTCGCCCAAAAAAAAGACTTGGCGAAATCAACCCTTATCATTCCCCCTAAGCAGGTTGTGACCGTCGATTATCCCTATTATAAGGGTTTTAGGGTAAAGGTATGGAACGAGGCTAAATTTGAAGTAGGTGTTTCTGCACGAAATAAAGAAACAGATTCTCTTCAAAAAGGCTTTGGTTTGAACAAAGGGGCTTCTGCAAGCTTATCCGTAGAAGAAGACATGTATCTACAGTTTGAAAACCGTTTTTTTGCTCCGTTGAAGGTGGAATATATCATTTTCAAAGGGAAGCCAGGGAAAAATAAAGTGGGTGAATTAACCGCTCAACGGGGTTTTTATTTGTTAAATACGACAGCTCAAGCTATTCCCTTGAAAATTCCTGGAATCATGAATCCTAATCTATCTCCTTTTTCTAAAAGTGGAGTTGATTTGCCCATTGGTCAAAAAATATTGTTGTCTGTTGCTGGAAAAGACCTTTTGCTGTTGACCGTTTCAGACTCTATTCCAAAAGGAGCACAAGTCAACGTTGCAGATCTAATTGATCGGGCCTTGAACAAAGAGTAAATTATTTATTTACCCAGCGTATCTTGACAGTTTTGATACTCGAATTTGTCTCAACATTTATTTTTGTTTTTTCAAACCCCATTTTTAGATAAAACCCCATTGGCGATTGATATAAATCTCCTTCAATTTTTGGTAATTCATTTGTTTCAATAACCCACCCATTAATACTTTTATGTTGTTTTCTTCCCAGCTCAACCAATGAACGTCCAATTCCTCTTTTGTGTAAATCGTTATTGACAAGAATAGTAAACCAGCGTTCATCTTCTCTAATAAAATCGCACCACCATCCTTCGATTGATTTGTTTTTCATATGAAGGATATGATGATGATCAGTGTAAGAAATAAAGTAGTTTTTTAGATCTTGCCAGTGATCGAAATGAAAGGCTACAGGGTAAACTTTGTTCCATAACAGAAAAATTATTTGGAATTGTTTCTCTGTTAACTCTTTTTGATGAAGAAACATATTTGCTGATTTGCGTTTAAAAATGATATTTCTTGTTCGACATCTCAATATAAACAAAAAAAGCCCCACCATATGGTGGGGCTTTTACACTTTATTTTGGTTTAAACGGCAACTAGATCCCCAGCTACGTTCTTTTGCGGAAGGGTAGAATGCCCCATTAAATGCATGTCAATTTGATGTGCAGCTTCTCTTCCTTCAGAAATTGCCCATACAATTAGCGATTGTCCACGACGAACATCCCCAGCCGTAAATACATTTGGTTTGTTTGTTTGGTAACGCTTTTCGCCTTTGATGTTTCCACGTTCATCATAGGTCAAGCCTAGTTGTTTTGGAATACTTTTTTCTGGTCCGGTAAATCCAAGTGCTAATAGAGCCAAATCACATGGCCATTCTTTTTCACTTCCTTCGCGTTCTATCAATTGTGGGCGTTGTCCAGGAATTTTTTTCCATTGCACTTCAACTGTTTTCAACCCTTTAATATGTCCTTTTTCGTCTCCTATGAATTCTTTGGTTAGTATTGACCACTCACGGTGAATTCCTTCTTCATGAGAAGAAGAAGTTTTTAGCTTAAAGGGCCAGTAAGGCCATGGGTTTTCGTCTGTACGTTTGTCAGATGGTTTTGGCATGATTTCAAAGTTGGTCACACTTTTTGCACTGTGACGATTTGACGTACCAATACAGTCAGAGCCAGTATCTCCACCGCCAATAACGATAACATCTTTTCCGGTTGCAAGGAATTTTTCCTCTCGTTCCAATTGCCCATCCACTGCTTTGTTGTTGTGCGGTAAAAAGTCCATGGCTTGTACCACTCCGTTAAGGTCAGATCCAGGAATTGGTAATTGCCCGCGAATCGTTGCACCCATACATAATAATATCACATCAAAGTCGGCTTCTAATTGTTCGGCCGATATATCTTTTCCAATCTCTGTATTGATGGTAAACGTAATGCCTTCTTCTTCTAAGATGGCCATACGACGGTCAATCACATGTTTTTCCATTTTGAAATCTGGAATGCCATAACGTAAAAGACCACCAATTTTATTGTCGCGTTCAAAGACGGTAACCTTGTGTCCTGCACGATTTAATTGTTGTGCAGCAGCGAGTCCGGCAGGACCAGAACCAACAATGGCTACTGATTTCCCTGTGCGTTGTAGAGGGGGTTGTGCTTTAATCCAGCCTTCATTGAAACCGCGTTCAACAATATATTTTTCAATCAACTCAATAGAAACTGGCGGGTTTACAATCCCCAGTACACAAGCTTCTTCACAAGGAGCAGGACACAAACGACCCGTAAATTCAGGGAAGTTATTCGTGGAATGTAAAATAGTCAATGCTTTTTCCCATTCGTTTTTATAGACAGCGTCATTAAAGTCAGGAATTAAATTACCTAGTGGACATCCACTGTGACAAAAAGGAACGCCACAATCCATACAACGACCCCCCTGTTCTTGGAGTTGTTCTGTTTTCGGAGCGACTGTAAATTCCTTGTAATTTTCTATTCGTTCTTTAGGGGCAATCGCTTCTTCCTTGATGCGATCGAATTCCATAAATCCTCTTAATTTTCCCATGATATTAAGCCTTAAGTTCTTGTTCTTTTTCTGCTGCTAAAAGCGCTAATGCTTTCTTGTAGTCGGTTGGCATGACCATGATGAAGTTCTTGGAACTATCTGGCCAGTCCTTTAAAATTGTCGCTGCTTTGCTACTTGATGTATAGTCATTGTGATTGACCAATAAATTCTTCACCGTTTCACGGTCTTGATCGGTTAGGTCTTCTAATTCGACCATTTCAAGGTTGAATTTCTTTTCATCGAAAGTCCCGTCTGCACTGTATAAATAAGCAATACCCCCGCTCATTCCAGCAGCAAAATTACGTCCAGTTTCTCCTAAGATGAGGGCAATTCCTCCCGTCATATATTCACAACCGTGATCTCCAATTCCTTCTACTACTGCGGTTGCACCCGAGTTACGGACACAGAAGCGTTCTCCTGCAATACCGTTAATGTAGGCTTCTCCAGTAACTGCACCGTACAAGGCTACATTTCCAATAATAACATTTTCGTCGGCTTTAAAGGTAGCTTCTTTAGGAACTTCAGCAATTAATTTCCCTCCAGAAAGTCCTTTTCCAAAGTAATCATTACAGGTTCCAGAAACTTTCATAAAGAGCCCTTTGGCTGCAAAAGCACCAAAACTCTGTCCAGCAGTTCCAGTGAACTTCAAACTCAAGGTGTCTTCAGGTAGCCCGTTAGCTCCGTGAATTTTAGAAATTTCGTTGGAAAGGATTGCTCCAACCGTTCGATCGGTGTTTTTGATCGGAAATTCCAAATGCTGTTCTTCTTTTCTGTAGATTGCCGGGTGAGCTTCTTGTATGATTTTAAAGTCAATGACATTTTCAAGACCATGGTCTTGCTTTTGCGTATTGTGAAGTTTCACCTTTGGTCCCACCTCAGGTTTGTATAAAATTTTTGATAGATCAATGCCTTGTGCTTTGAAGTGGTCTACCGCCTTTTTCATGTTTATTTTTTGGGATTGACCCACCATTTCCTGGATGGTTCTAAACCCTAGTTCAGCCATGATTTGTCTCAATTCTTCTGCGACAAAGTACATGAAGTTAATCACATGTTCGGGCTTCCCTTTAAAGTTCTTTCTCAACTCAGGATCTTGAGTGGCAATACCAACAGGGCAAGTGTTTAAGTGGCAGGCGCGCATCATGATACATCCCGAAGCAACAAGGGGAGCGGTTGAGAAACCAAATTCCTCAGCACCTAACAAACAAGCGATCGCAACATCACGGCCAGTTTTCATTTGTCCGTCACATTCTAGAACGATACGGTTACGCAAATCGTTCATCACCAAGGTTTGTTGCGCTTCGGCAATTCCAAGTTCCCAAGGAAGACCAGCGTGTTTTAGTGATGTAAGTGGAGATGCTCCAGTACCACCATCAAAACCAGAAATAAGAATAACATCTGCTTTCGCTTTGGCTACACCAGCAGCGATTGTTCCAACTCCCGCTTCAGAAACTAATTTTACGTTTACCCTAGCTTCACGATTGGCATTTTTCAAGTCATAGATCAATTGTGCTAAATCTTCGATCGAATAGATATCGTGATGCGGAGGAGGTGATATTAAACCTACATAGGGTGTGGAGTTTCGCACAGAAGCGATATATGGGTTTACTTTTGGCCCAGGCAATTGACCGCCTTCTCCAGGTTTGGCCCCTTGCGCCATTTTAATTTGAATTTCTTTGGCCGAAGAAAGGTAGTGACTTGACACACCAAAACGACCAGAGGCAACCTGCTTAATGGCTGAGTTACGCCAGTTTCCATTGTTGTCGGGTTGGAAGCGTTTAGGGTCTTCTCCTCCTTCACCAGAATTACTTTTCCCGCCAATACGGTTCATCGCAATAGCAAGGTTTTCGTGCGCTTCTGCAGAAATAGATCCCAAAGACATGGCCCCTGTTTTGAAGCGTTTAACGATTTCTGTCCAAGGTTCTACTTCTTTGAGGGGAATGGGATCAAAGCTTGAAAACTCAAATAAACCACGGAGAGTCATTAGTTTCTCCGATTGTTCATTGACCATTTTGGCATAAACATCATAGCTTTCCCATTTATTTTGGTTGACCGCTTGCTGAAGTTTAGCAATGGTAGTTGGATTCAGCATATGGGCTTCACCATCTCTACGCCAGCGGTATTCTCCACCTATTTCTAGGTCAAGACCACCAAGTCCTTCTTTGCTAAATGCTTTTTTGTAGCGACGCGTAATTTCACGCTCAATTTCATATAAGCCAATTCCTTCAATTCGTGTAGTAGTATCGCAGAAAAATTGATCCACAAATTTTTCGCTCAATCCTAAAGCTTCAAATATTTGCGCACCACGGTAGGAGTGAAGTGTTGATATTCCAATCTTATTCATCACTTTAACAATTCCTTTGGCAATGGCTTGATTGAAATTGTCAATGGCAACTTCGGCGGTGATGCCCTTAATGTTTCCTGATTCAACTTGATATTCGATGATTTCATTCACCATGTAGGGGTTAATGGCACTTGCGCCATACCCAAATAAACATGAGAAATGATGGGGCTCTCTTGGTTCAGCAGATTCGATTACAATACCAAAGTTGGAGCGTTTTTTCAAACGTTTGAACGCATTGTGTGTGTGAGCACAGGCCATTAACATTGGAATGGGAGCGAAATAATTCGACACCCCTCTGTCGGTAAGTAAAACAATATTGGCTCCTTTGTCTACTTCTTTTTCAATACTCTTTACCATCTCGTCCAAGGCGGTTTCAAGTCCATTCATTCCTTTGTGAACCTCATATAAGGTTGGAATAACAACCGTTTTAAAGTCGGGATGATCAATGTGTTTGATCTTGTCTAAATCTTCATTAGAGATAACGGGATTTTGAATGTTCAGCTTTTTCGCATGTGCTGCACCGATATCAAAAATGTTGAGATCATTCCCAATGCTTAGCGAGGTATCAGTTACCACTTCCTCACGAATTCCATCTAAAGGAGGGTTGGTTACTTGTGCAAACAGTTGTTTGAAGTAGTTGTATAATAATTGTGGGCGGTCAGACAAAACTGCTAGAGGAGTGTCTGTTCCCATAGAACCAATGGCTTCTTTCCCCTGGAGACTCATGGGGAGGATGACGGTTTTAAAGTCTTCTTGGGTGTAGCCAAAAACACGCAAACGTGTTTCGTAGTCTTCGGACTCTACTTCTAGGTGGTTTCCAGTGTAAGGTACTTTTGCTAAGGGTAATAAATTGTTGTCTAACCATTCTTGGTATGGACGCGCTGTAGCTACCTGTGATTTAATCTCTTTATCTTCAATGATACGTCCTTCGTCCATGTTTACCAAGAACATACGTCCTGGTTCTAAACGACCGTGTTTTTCAACATTTGCTGGATCAATATCCAAAACGCCAACCTCCGATGACATGACAACATAACCATCTTTGGTTACCGTATAACGCGATGGGCGTAGTCCATTTCGGTCCAAAAGTGCTCCAATGAATTTTCCATCCGTAAACGGAATAGAAGCTGGTCCATCCCAAGGCTCCATGATACAAGCATTGTATTGGTAGAATGCCTTCTTAGCAGGATCCATTGATTTGTGTTTTTCCCAGGCTTCTGGCACCATCATCATCATTACCTCCGGTAAAGATCGGCCAGTAGCTAAAAGCAACTCTACGACCATATCCATAGAAGAGGAGTCGGATTTCCCTTTCAAGATGACAGGTAAAATTTCTTTGATATCATCGCCAAACAAATCGCTTTTGAAGAGCTCTTCACGCGCTTGCATGCGGCTGTAGTTTCCTCTAAAGGTGTTTATTTCTCCGTTGTGACACATATAGCGAAACGGTTGGGCTAAATCCCAAGTTGGGAAGGTGTTGGTTGAGAAACGCTGGTGAACCAAAGCCAAACGTGTAACAACAAGAGGGTCAGAAAGGTCAGTATAATAGGGCTCAATATCTTCAGGAACAAGGAGTCCTTTGTAAATGAGTGTATGCGTGGAGAGAGAAGGTAAATAGAAGTAGTTGGCTTCTGAAAGTTTGGATTGATAAATAGTATGTTCTGCTATTTTACGGGCAATGAATAATTTCACGTTAAATTCATGATCCGTGTATGTCTTGTCTCCTTTTCCAATAAAAACTTGTGCAATATATGGTTCAGTTTGAGAAGCAATTCGACCAACAACACTTTTGTTGACGGGAACTTTACGCCATCCCAAGACAGCAAGTCCTTGCTTTTGAATTTCATTTTCAAAAACTTTAATGCAATAATCACGCTGATTGTCTTTTTGGGGTAGAAAGGTCATTCCCACAGCATATTGATGTAATTCTGGTAAATCAAAATAAACATTTTTTACCAAGAAATCATGCGGAATCTCGATTAAAATCCCTGCACCATCTCCTGTTTTTCCATCAGAACTTACCGCCCCACGGTGTTCTAGCTTAACAAGGATGTCGAGTGCTTTTCCAATGATATCATTGGTTTTCTTTCCTTGGAGACTGCAAATGAAGCCTGCGCCACAGTTATCGTGCTCAAAATCTGGGGAATAAAGCCCTTGTTTTTTTGGTAACATATTGTTTTGATTTTTTTTCGAATCTCAAATTTAATTTAAAATACTAGATTGGTACCGCTAAGATTATTTAAACTTTCTGCTTTTCAAGACTTTTACAGTTGAGCAATCTTTTTTTTAATATTTCACAATTCATAGAGACCCCTATTGAAAAAAACGTAAAAAACAGCTTACTTTTGATAAGAAATCAATTGTTTTCATGGAATATTTAGAAATTACTGTTTTGGGCGTAATGTCGGGTACTTCTCTTGACGGAATTGATTTTGCCATTGTAAAGTTTGTGCAAGCCAATGGATGGTCTTTTGAAGTGATGGAAGCCACAACAGTTCCATATTCAACTGAATGGGGGTCAAGACTGAAGACAGCTGTAACTCTAGATGCCAAAAACAGAGCATTACTTGACATAGAGTACACCCTTTTTTTAGGAGAGAGAATTACGTTTTTTTTAGCAGAACATCAAGGCTATTCAATCGATTTTGTGAGCTCTCATGGACACACTGTATTGCACCAGCCTCAACAGGGTGTGACTCATCAAATGGGGAATTTATCTTCTCTGGCGCAACAACTGCAGCACAAAGTGATTTGCGATTTCAGAACAGCCGATGTTGCCCTAAAAGGGGAAGGAGCTCCCCTGGTTCCGGGTGCAGAAATTCATTTGTTCAATTCGTATGATGCCTGTGTTAATCTTGGTGGCTTCGCCAATATTTCAATCTTAAAGGGAACACACCAAAAAGCGTATGATGTCTGTGCGGTCAACGTTGTAATGAATGCATTGGCCAATAAATGTGGTCAAGACTATGATAAAAACGGGGAGCTTGCCCGAGCAGGAAAAACAATCCCAGCACTTTTTTTGGCCTTACAAAAACTTCCGTTTTACCAAAAAGAGATCCCTAAATCGCTAGGCATCGAGTGGGTTAATGTAGAAGTAACTCCTTTGCTGCACAACTTTGTTCACCATAACGTTGAAGATATCCTCCATACGTATACTTGGCATGTTGCAATGGAGATTGCAAAAAACCTCCCGCGTGAGGGAAGTGTTTTGTTTAGCGGAGGAGGGGCTTACAATAGTTATTTAATGGAATTAATACAACAGGAGACCTCAGCGCAAATCGTTCTTCCTCCACCACAAATCATAGAATTTAAAGAAGCCATTGTTTTTGCTTTTTTAGGGGTTTTACGTGATTTAGATCAACCCAATTGTTTTTCTCGATTTACGGGGAGCATCTGCGATCACAGCAGTGGAAAGATTTTTTATCCTTAGAAACTTTTAGTTCATATTTAAATCCCTATTTTCGTTTTTCTAACCAAAAAGGCAACTCAAATGCCTGAATTTTTTCAATTAAATGGAATTATTACTAATCGCAATATTTGTTTTAGGCTATCTAGCCATAACACTCGAACATACTCTAAAAATAGATAAGTTGATTCCTGCACTGGCAATGATGGCTTTGTTATGGGCTATTATAGCGCTTGCGCATCTTCCTGTTTTTGATGTAGATACATCCTTGAAAGAATTAGTTCCTTCTCATATTGAGGAAATTTTATTGCATCATTTAGGTAAAACAGCCGAGATTATTATTTTCTTATTAGGGGCCATGACCATTGTTGAAATCATCGATTATTTTAATGGTTTTGCAGCGATTAAAGCTTTTATTAAAACGAAATCAAGGAAATCTTTGTTGTGGATTTTTGCCATTTTAGCATTTATTCTTTCCGCGATAATTGATAACCTAACGGCCACCATCGTTTTGATAACCATTTTACAGAAAGTGATTTTGGATCGAGATACGCGCTTGTGGTTCGCCGGTTTAATAATTATTTCTGCCAATGCAGGTGGTGCTTGGTCTCCCATAGGCGATGTTACCACAACAATGCTGTGGATTGGAAACAAAGTAACCACAGGAAAACTAATTGCTTATTTGTTAATACCTTCTGTTGTGTGTGTGGTTGTACCCGTCTTTGTTGCGTCACTTCTACCGGCTTTTAAAGGAGAGATCCCTACAGTAGAAGATCAGGAAGAAGATCCTATTCATCCAAGGGGTGCTAATATGCTGTATTTGGGACTATCGGCAATTGTTTTTGTTCCGGTATTTAAAACAGTAACCCATCTTCCACCCTATGTTGGAATGATGTTCTCCCTGGCAATTGTAGCCACCTTCGCCGAAATATTTAGTGCGACCAAAATTAGCATTACTTCAATCGATCAAGATCACGACGATGCGTCTCATAACAGTCCGGTTCATAAGTCACTTTCTAAAATTGAATTGCCAAGTATTTTATTCTTCTTGGGAATTTTATTGGCTGTTGCGGCCCTAGAATCTTTAGGAATGCTATTTGGCTTTGCAGAGAGTTTAAACACCGCTATTCCAAATACAGATATCGTTATCATGTTATTGGGAATAGGCTCTGCCGTTATTGACAATGTTCCTCTGGTCGCTGCATCAATGGGAATGTTCTCGCAAGGAACAGATGACCCGCTATGGCATTTTATTGCTTTTTCTGCAGGGACAGGCGGGAGTATGTTGATCATTGGTTCTGCCGCTGGAGTTGTAGCGATGGGAATGGAGAAAATTGACTTTTTCTGGTACTTAAAAAAGATTTCTTGGTTAGCCTTCATCGGCTTTTTAGCTGGTTCAATCACCTTTATGCTTTTACGCGGATATATCGCTTAAATCGGATAATTTATTCGGTTTTCATTCGTTCTTAATTAAAAAGGAAACACTATGATCCAAACTGCTTATATTTTGTTTTTTCAAGAGAACCCTCTTCAGGAGAAGAAAACCTTGTCTCTGATCGAATTAATTCGCGATGGAGGGATGGGAGGCCAGCTCATTATTGGGCTTTTATTTGTTCTTCTCTTGATTGCCATTTACATTTATTTTGAACGTTGGTTTGCGATACGTGCAGCCAATAAAATAGATAAGAACTTCATGGATCAAATAAGACTCTATGTGGGGCAGGGGAAAATTGAAGCTGCTCAAGCGCTATGTATCAAAGAGGATTTTCCTGTTGCACGCCTAATTGCAAAAGGAATTTCTCGTATTGGTCGCCCGCTCGACGACATCAATACTACCATTGAAAATGCAGGTCGTTTAGAAGTATACAAGTTGGAGAAAAATGTAAGTGTTTTGGCAACCATTGCCGGAGCAGCCCCAATGATTGGCTTTTTGGGTACCGTGATAGGAATGATCTTGTCCATTTTTGAAATCTCTAATGCAGGAGGGAACATTGACATGAAGTTATTGTCGGATGGTCTATACACTGCAATGACGACCACCGTAGCCGGATTAATTGTTGGAATTGTAGCCTATATTACTTATAACCACTTAGTCGTAAAAACCAACAAAGTGGTGTATCAAATGGAAGCAACTTCCTTTGAGTTTTTAGACCTTTTGAACGAACCAGCGGCTTAAATGAATTTACGCGGACGCAATAAAATATCGCCAGAGTTCAACATGTCGTCTATGACGGACATTGTTTTTTTGCTATTAATTTTCTTCATGATAGCTTCTACACTCGCCAAGCAGTTAGACACTATTGAGGTAAAACTGCCACAAGCAAAGGGGAAGACCGAAAACCGACAATCTCTAGCGGTAACAATAAATGAGAACAACCGTTTTTTTATTGATGGAGTACGAGTGAGTAAAGCCAGTGTTAAAAAAGAATTGTTGACGTTACTTTCTCAAAAAGAGGATAAGGTGATTATTCTTCGTGCCCAAAAAACGGTTCCTTTAGAAGAAGTGGTCTATGTTATGAACATTGCCAATCAGAATGCAATCAAGGTTGTGTTGGCTGTAGATTCACAATAAGATGAGATACCTAAAAACACCTCATGAACGTAAATCGGCGGTATTGACTTCTGTCATTGCTGTGCTTTTACTTTTATTATTGTCGTTTGTGGGCCTTCAGTATTTTGACCCACCCATTAGCTATGGTATGGAAGTGAATTTTGGAACGAGTAGTCAGGGAAAAGGTAAAACTCAACCCCTTAAAACTGTGGCCAGTCAACCCAAGCCAAATCAACAGCAGTCGAAGCCAACCCCAGTTCAACCTAAAGCAGAAAAGGCGGTAGCCAAAGTGTTGACCCAGGAGGAAACCTCCATTCCTGTAGTGAAGAAAGAGCCCAAGAAAGTTTCACCCAAAGAAGAGACACCCGAAAAAGTTGAGCCCATAAAGATTGAAAAGAAAACACCTCCAGCTCCCCCAAAACCCACAGTTGCCGCTTCAACCAAAAATATATTATCCAATGTGTTGAATGCTAAAAAGCAAGTGGGAGAAGAAAAAACAGGAGAAGGAAATGACGCGGTAGCAGGCGATAAAGGAAAACTCGAAGGAAACCCCTATGCCAGTAGCTATTACAATAAGGCTGGTCTAGGTGGAAATGGAAGAGGCTTTGGAATGAATGGACGTAATCTTCAATCCAATGGTGCCATAACACAGGAATGTAACCAAGAAGGTATTGTCGTGGTCAGAATAACGGTTAATCAGCAAGGGCAAGTAATGACCGCCGAACCTGGCGTAAAGGGAAGTACAAATGTCCATCCATGTTTATTGGAACCAGCAAAGAAAACAGCTTTCTTGCATCAATGGTTTCCTGACACTAATGCCCCAACGACTCAAACGGGCTTTGTTGTAGTCAATTTTAAATTAGGAGAGTAATGAATAGTTTTGAGGAAGTCACTCAATGGTTATTCAGTCAACTTCCTATTTTTCAGCAGCAAGGTGCATCTGCGTACAAACCTGGGTTAGATAAAATGCTGGCCTTTACAGAAATGTTGGGACAGCCCCATTCAAGTTTTCCCTCTATTCATATTGCCGGTACCAACGGAAAAGGATCCACGTCGCACATGATCGCTTCTGTGTTACAAGAAAATGGGTATAGTGTGGGTTTGTATACTTCGCCGCATTTGGTGCGTTTTTCAGAACGTATTCGAATCAATGGTGTTGAGGTTGAAGACCAATTTGTCATTGATTTTGTCCGCCAACATCAGCACTATTTTTTGACCGAACAGCTTTCTTTTTTTGAAATAACTGTTGGAATGGCTTTTGCCTACTTTGCGGAAAAAGAAGTGGATTATGCCGTAATCGAAGTGGGCTTAGGTGGTCGTTTAGATGCTACCAACATAGTAAGTCCGCTTTTGTCGGTCATTACCAATATTGGGCTCGATCACACCGAATTCTTGGGAACTAGTTTGGCTGAGATAGCAGCAGAAAAAGGGGGGATTATAAAGACAGGTATTCCAGTAGTAATTGGTAAAAAACAAGCGGAAACAAAAGCGATCTTTGAAGAGCTTGCAAAGCAACAAAGAACAACGCTCTGTTTTGCTGAGGAGGTGAATGTGCCTTCGATTAGCTTAGACCTTCTGGGACATTATCAAGAAGAGAATAAGCGTACCGCTTTCACCGCTTTAAGGCAACTGCTGGGTGATCAATTGGATGAAAGAGCCCTAGTGGGTTTTTCCAAGGTCGTTCAGAATACGGGCTTACGCGGCCGTTGGGAAATAATGGGCAATGCACCCCTCATTATTGCAGATGTTACCCATAACAAAGATGGCTTTGTCCAGGTCATTCCACAATTGGAAAGTCTAGAAAAAGCAAAGTTGCACATCGTTTTAGGTTTTGTGCAAGGGAAAGCTATTGAAGAGATTTTCGCTCTTTTACCCAAAAATGCAACTTATTATTTAAGTGCTCCTGACATTAGTCGTGCGATTCCTGTAAATAAAATCGAACCACTTATAGAGACTTACAGACTGAATGCTATGACTTATACTACTGTAATAGAAGCGGTTAATGCAGCGACAGTAGCTGCCCAAGAGGAGGATGTTATTTATGTTGGCGGCAGTACTTTTGTTGTGGCAGAAATTCTTTCAGAAAGGGCTTTGTAATACACAAAAAGTGCATTATATTTGCACCCGCAAGGGCGCTTAGCTCAGTTGGTTCAGAGCACCTCGTTTACACCGAGGGGGTCGGGGGTTCGAATCCCTCAGCGCCCACCACATAAACCTCACTTTTTTAAAGTGGGGTTTATTGTTTCTATTTTCCCTAAGAAATTCAAGACAAGTATTGCTATACCGACTACTAATTGGAGGAGGAAGATTAGATTAAATTCATTTTTCTCAAGGAGATTGATAAGACCACTTATGGAAAATAAAACGCCATAGAAATACCAAAAGACTTTTCGGTAATGGGCTTTTTTTTCTTCATCCACCTTCAATAAACGAATAACACTAAAATTGATTAAGGCGACAATGACTAGTACGCTCACTAAAATTAATAGCCCTTTTTCCATGGAGTAGAATTTTTTTACTGAAATAAAAGCACCAAAAAAGGCGCTTTAAGCGGCTTTTGGGAAATATGAGTATGTTTATAATGCGCTTATAAGGGAAGAAATTTTTTCTTTTTCTTCGTCTGCAAGTGCACCATCAACTAGAATACGACCGCTGTATTCATCTGTAATTATTTTCTGACGGGAAGCAATTTCCATTTGAACTTGTGGAGGAATGGTGAAAAATGATCCACCAGAAGCGCCTCTTTCAACAGCAACTACGGCTAATCCATTCTTGACACTACCGCGAATTCTTTGGTAGGCTTTGATTAAACGTTCTTCAATTTTTGCTGCGTATTTTTCAGACTGCTTTAGCAATAGATTTTCTTCCTTTTGTGTTTCGTTCATGATCTCATCCAATTCGCTTTTCTTGGCGTCAAGGTGTTTTTGCTTGTCTGCCATTTGACCACTAAGGGTTGTGATGGTTTCATTTTTGAGTTCCGTTTTCGCTTTTATCTCTCTGATTTTTTTTTCAGCTAGTTCAATTTCTAATTTCTGGAATTCTTCTTCTTTTACAATTGAGTTGTATTCACGATTGTTTCGAACATTGTTAAGTTTGTCGGCATATTTGACGATCAACTCTTTTGCTTGTTCGATGTTGTTTTTATGATCTTTAATAGTAACATCAAATTCAGCAAGATCGCTTTTAAGTTTTTCCATTTTGACATTCATTCCCTGAATTTCATGGTCAAGATCTTCTACCTCTAAGGGTAGTTCTCCTCGTACATTTCTAATTTCATCAATTCTTGAATCGATTATTTGTAAGTCATAAAGCGCTCGTAGCTTTTCTTCGACTGAAATTTCTTTTTTCTTTGCCATAATTAGAAATACTTTACTGGATTGGTGTTAACTTCGGATAAAGTGAATGCAAAATTAAGGATTTTTTTTGTAAGAAAGTCCTGGATTATTTTTTTTGTGAAATGCTCAGTTTCATAATGACCAGCATCCACCAAAAGAAGACCATTTTCTGGGACATAAAAATCATGGTATTTAAGGTCTGCGGTTACCAGAGCGTCGGCCCCTTGTGCAATGGCAGCGTTAATGCAAAAGCTACCAGAGCCACCTAAAACCGCAACTTTTTTAATCATGGTTTTCTTGCTATCACTGTGTCGGAGGGAAGAAATGTGTAGTGATTCTTTGATATGCGTCATAAAGTCTTGCCGTTGCATTGGTTGTGCTAATTCTCCAATGCTGCCTAACCCAATATCAGGATTCAAGTTCTCTACAGCAATTAATTTATAGGCAACAGATTCGTAGGGGTGATTTTCATGCAGTGCGTTGAGGACGTTGTTTTTACAATGCTTAGGTACAATCACTTGAATTTTGACCTCAGGTACTTTGGTCAATGTGTGTTGTTTTCCTAGTTGCGGGTTTGAATGATCATCTCCTAAAAATTGTCCTTCACCCAATGTGCTAAAGCTACACTGACTGTAATTCCCAATTGCCCCAGCACCTGCTGTATGCAGGGCTTCCAAAATGATTTCTTTCTGGGCTGTGGGAACATAAGTAGTGAGTTGGTATAGACTGTTTTTTTGGGGAATTAAAATGCGTTGATTTAGGAGACCGATAGTTTTTCCTAAAGTAAAACTAATTCCCTCCTTGTGATTGTCTAAAGCGGTATGCAGTGCATAAATAGCTATTTTATTCTCGATTGCCTTAATGACTGTTTTCTCTACATAATTTTTCCCTGTCAAAGACTTTAATCCCTTGAAAATGATGGGGTGAAAACAAATAATCAGTTGACATTTTTTTTGCAGGGCTTCTTCAACAACAGCCTCAGAAACATCATGCGCAATGAGTACATTTTTACAATCATTATCTTTATTTCCCACCAATAATCCAATATTGTCAAAATCTTCAGCATAGGCAAGTGGAGCCCATTGTTCTAGGATTTGGGTAATTGCGCTTATTTTCATTCATCTAGGATTTATAGAAGACAATTTAATCTTCGAATACTTATCTTTACGAAGGTAATGATATAATTTTTTATGGGTTTTCTGCGATATTTACTCTTTCCTTTTTCTGTACTGTATATGGTTGTAATGAGCCTGCGTAATTTCCTGTTTTCTGTGGGGGTTTTTAAAAGCACGACTTATGCAGTGCAATCGCTTGGCATTGGAAATTTATCTACAGGTGGAACAGGGAAATCGGTAGCCATTAATTATTTCATCTCTCTCTTTAAAGAGGATTATCCCATCACAGTTTTGAGTAGGGGGTATGGAAGAATTAGCAAAGGATTCCAACTAGGAGATGAAGGCTCAACAGCCAAAACAGTGGGCGATGAGCCCCTGATGTTTCTGCAGCAACATCCAGGAATTCGTGTAGGTGTGTGTAATAATAGAAGGCAAGGAATGAATGCTTTAATCGGGCATGAATCAAATAAAGGCAATGGTGTTTTTTTATGGGATGATTGCTTTCAACACCGTTGGGTGAAGCCTTCCTATATGGTTTTATTGACCACCTTTTCTTCGCCCTATTTTAAAGATTATGTCCTACCTGTGGGAAATCTGAGGGAATTGTCAGAGGGTGCAGATCGCGCCGATATTATTATTGTGACTAAGTGTCCCCAAAATATATCGTTGGAACAGCAGACGGAGATTCGAGAACGATTACAACCCAAAAATCATCAGCATTTATTTTTCTCTTCGATTCGATATGCTGATACAGTTTACGGAAAAAGCAGGCAATTGCCCCTTAGTGTGTTGAGTAAGATTCCTTTTTTGCTGGTCACTAGTATAGCAGATGCGTCAGAATTGGTTTTTTATTTAAAAGGTAAATTCGAAGCTTTTGAGCATATGCCCTTTAAAGATCATCATTTATTTACCGATGCTGATATTGATCAAATTCTAGCACAAAGTAACGGGAGAATGATATTGACAACCCACAAAGATTTTACTCGTCTCTCACCGCTATTAGAGGAAGATATTTTGTTCTATCTACCCATAGAAATGGAAATTTTAAATGGAGCGTCGGCAAGTTTAAATTCCTTTGTAAAAGAAGGAATGAGCCTTATTTAGTGAATGTGTTTGTGTGCCTTGTATGAGGATCGAACTAATGCGCCACTTTCTACATGACGAAAACCAAGGTCTTTCCCAATGGCTTCATATTTTTCAAATTGTTCGGGTGTGATGAATTTTTTGACACCTAAATGCTTCTTTGAGGGCTGTAAGTATTGACCAATGGTCACCACATCAACATCTGCCGCTCTGAGGTCTTGCAGAGTTTGAATGACTTCTTCTTCTTTTTCGCCTAAACCAAGCATTATCCCGGATTTGGTTCGATTTACACCTTGATCCTTCAGGTATTTTAAAACGGCCATGCTTTGGTCGTATTTAGCTTGAATGCGCACTTCTCGCGTAAGTCTTCGTACAGTTTCAATATTGTGTGAAACGACCTCGGGATGCACGGCAATGATTCTATCCAAATTACGGTGATTTCCTTGAAAATCTGGAATCAGCGTTTCTAGTGTTGTGTTTGGATTCATGCGTCGAATAGCATTGATGGTTTCTGCCCAAATAATGGAGCCACCATCTTTAATGTCATCTCGATCTACAGAGGTAATAACTGCGTGCTTGATTTGCATTATTCGAATGGAATTGGCCACTTTTTCGGGCTCTTCCCAATTGACTGTTTCGGGACGACCAGTTTTAACACCACAGAAACCACAAGAACGTGTACAGATGTTTCCTAAAATCATGAAAGTAGCTGTTCCTTCCCCCCAGCACTCACCCATGTTAGGACAACTTCCTGAAGTGCAAATGGTGTTGAGATTATACTTCTCAACGAGACCTCTTAGCTCAGTATATTTCTTTCCCGTTGGTAGCTTTACGCGTAACCATTTGGGCTTTTTTGTAATCGGTTGAGATTTGATTTCAGTCGTCATAAACGTTCTTTCTGGTACAAATATACAAACTTAAATAACCATAAAAACAAAGCTAACAGCAAAAAGTACAAGGAATATTAACCCGAAAATACTCAAGCCCTTTAACCTCTTTGACGGTTGGAAAGCTATTGGCATATGCTTGCTGGTGACTAACCTATAATTGAGGAAAGCGTATAAAGGAGCGGTTAGAAAGGACAGGATGGTGGCGATTTGAACCAGCGTTCCCATTTCATTGCGTAAAAAAGTAAAAATTCCAATTGTACCGGCAGCTAAAAGAATAATCCAAAAACGAAAGTTGAGCTGAGTGAATTTGGGCAGTAACAATTGACTTGCTTTTTCCATGGCACGGGGTGAAGCGTCCAAGGTGGTGAGTGTGGTACTGAACATAGTTGTAAAGGCAGCAATTACAATGAAGATGTATACTGCATCTCCAAGACTTGATGTGTATAGGTCAATCAACTGTTTGGCAAAAATGCTTCCTGAATTGGAGAAAGAAGTCCCCGTTCCAAACATGACATAAGTGCCCAATCCCATAAAACAAACTCCAAGAAAAAAGGTAACAAAATAGCCCACATTAAAATCGAACAAACCTTCTTTTAAACTGATGTTTTTTGCTTTATTTTTTTCGAGCATCCACAGGGATTGCCAAACAGAAATATCCATTGGCGCTGGCATCCAACCCATAAACGCGGCGAGAAATAAAAATGAGGCGCTACTGGGAAGAATTTGAGTTAGCGGGATAGATATTGTGTTTAGCCCTCCAGCAAATACCACTGCAACAATGGTGCTTACAGTAAGAACTAAAATAATCCCTTTTATCAATTTATCTAGGAAAACATAACTGCCTTTCCATAATAGCGCTAAACAAAACAACGTGATTATAATGCTCCAAACAACCAGACTAGCATCAATGCCAAAGAGAATTGACGCTAAAGAAGCCGTTACTATGGTAACTGCAGTTTGGATGGTAAACATGGTGCCAAGACTAAGCAAAAAATACAGCCAGAGGTAGCCTTTGCCGAGCTCTGCATATCCATCGAGTAAACTCTTGTGCGTAGCTAAAGCGAAGCGAGAGCCAAATTGAAAAAAGGGGTACTTGAAAATATTGGATAAAAACAACGCCCATAGCAATCCCCAACCGAAATCTGCCCCTGCTCGGGTAGATTGAACCAAATGTGAAACCCCAATTGCAGCTCCTGCAAAGAGCAATCCAGGCCCAATTTTTTTAAGATTGATAGCCATTTTCATTTATTTTCTGGGCCAATAATTTTTTTGCACGTAACAAAGTGACTTTGACTGTGCTAATAGGAAGGTCAGTTTGGACACATATTTCCTTATAACTCAATTCTTCAAAATAACGCAAACGCAATACCTTGGCATAAGTCGGTTTTAATTCTCTGATTTTTCGAAGAAGTTCTTTCAGGTTTTGATTGGTAATCAATAAATCTTCTGGAGAAGGGTTTTCATCAACAATGGTTTTATATTCATTGTTTTCCATAGAGGTAGTATGGAGTTGACTCTCTTTATTTTCTTTGCGAAAATGGTCAATTTGAAGGTTCTTAGAAATGCTAATCAACCAAGTTTTGAATTCAAAATCCGGGTTGTAGGTGTCAATTTTATCAAACGCTCGCGCCAAAGATTTAAGTGCTAATTCCTCTGCTAACTGATCGTTTTGGGTGTTTTTGAGTAAATAACCATAGAGGTAGTCCCAAAACGTATCATATAAGAATGCGAATGCGCGTTGATCGTTTTGCTTAGCTTCCGTAATTGCACGTTGAATGTTGAGCCCCTCCATTAAAACGAAGATACTTAAAAGTTAGCGAATGGCAGGGATTAAGAATTGCTTAGCGAAGGGTCTTTGCATTCTTGTTCGTCGGGAAGCTTGCCGCAAAATCCACAGGCTTCTCCTTCTTTATTTAAAAAAGGGCTTTGACTTGCACAGGTTCCAGCAAATTTCCCGTCTTTTTTCACCAATATTTTTATCGCAATACCGGCAAAGGCCAGTCCCAAAAGAACTATACTGATTAAGGCTAATTTCATGTGACAAAAATAGTTCATTTTTCTCAAATATTCACTGACGTATTTCTTTTGTTTGTTTCAACAAATGAATTGCCTACCCCATTACAATTTCATAAATAAATATAGTGTTGTGGTTTGATTGAAGGTTATGGAAAGAAAGCTTCTTTTTTTTATATCAGAACGGTCCAATAAATTCTGAAAAAGTAACAGCAAAAAATTGCTGCGACAGAAAACTTTAAGAACACGCCACTCAAAAAACCCACCAAAGATCCAAAGGCTGCTTTCAAAGCAAGATTGTTTGGGGTTCTATTTAGGCGTTCTCCTACATAGGCTCCAGCAAATGGGCCAATGATTATTCCTAAAGGTCCTAAAAAAACAAGCCCCACCAACAAGCCAATTGTGGAGCCAATAATGCCCTTCTTTGACCCGCCAAACTTTTTTGTCCCAAGAGCAGGAATGATATAATCCAACAAGAATACTGCTAGGGCAACTATAAACGTTACCGTCAAGAATGTTGTATTGTCTGCAATGCGACTGCTTTGATGAAGTAAAAACAGCCCCACCCAGCCAGTAATTGGGCCCGGGAGCACAGGTAGAAAACTTCCAATGATTCCCAGTAGTACAAAAAAAAGTCCCAAGAGTTCGAAAAGTAAATCCATGATAATGTGGTTTTTGATGTATTCGTTCAGTTATTAGCGTTTGAAAATAAAAAAAAAAGCGTAAATTTAATGGGTGTAATCTATAATAGGCCGTACCATGAAAAAATCATTTTATATACTTCATTCTCTTTTATTTCTCTTCATTTTCACAGGATGTGAGTATTTTTCTACCTCAACACACACACCGCAGCAAATTAAAAAGGCTTCTGCTTGGTCGGCTGATGATCAAGGGCCTAGTTTTGAAAGTTGCCTAGGTCTATCGGCTGAAGAACAGTTTCCATGTTTTAAATATACACTATCACAGACAGTTAATGAAGCCTTATATGCAGAAGAATTGATCGCCACGGAAACTTTAAATGAAGAAATTGTTTTAGTGATTACCATTGATGCTGAAGGAAGTATTGCACTTGACTCAATTGAAAATGGAGATAGTGTTGCAGATGCTTTGCCCAACTTGTCTGAAATTGTGACCAATGCCATTCTTTCTCTTCCTACCGCAATTCCTTCTGTAAAAACAAATGTTGGTATTTCTGTAACATCCTCCATAAAACTTCCCATTCAAATAATTGCTTCGCCTCAGTAATTATGGCAGAACGCATAATCTTGGGCATTGACCCAGGGACTACAATCATGGGATTTGGCTTAATTAAAGTCGAAAACAAGAAAATGCAGCTCATGCAACTCAACGAATTGCAGTTGTCTAAATACAAAGATCATTACGTAAAACTCAAGTTGATTTTTGAACGAACCATTGAACTAATAGACAATCATCATCCCGATGAGATTGCTATTGAAGCACCATTCTTTGGGAAAAATGTTCAATCCATGTTGAAGTTAGGAAGAGCACAGGGGGTAGCAATGGCGGCTGGCTTGTCTCGAGATATTCCTATAACGGAGTATTCTCCAAAAAAAATAAAAATGGCTGTGACAGGAAACGGAAATGCGAGCAAAGAGCAAGTGGCCAAAATGTTGCAAAGCCTTTTTGGGATCAAAACCTTACCAAAAAACCTTGATTCAACCGATGGTCTTGCAGCGGCTGTTTGTCATTTTTTTAATGCGGGTAAAGCAGATAGCTCAAAACAATACACCGGATGGGAAGCCTTTGTGAGCCAGAATCCATCTAAGGTCAAATAGCACAATGAGCGCCATTTATTTTCATATTCCATTTTGCAAGCAAGCGTGTCATTACTGTAATTTTCATTTTTCCACCTCTCTTAAATACAAGGCAGAAATGCTGGAGGCTCTGGCTACAGAGATTTCGTTGCGCACTGCAGAATTACCTACTGAGCCTTTGAAGAGTATTTATTTTGGTGGAGGCACACCTTCCATGCTATCACCGACAGAAGTTGAGGTTTTATTGAATTCTGTTAATGCACACTTTTCACTTGATCCAAATGTGGAAATCACTTTGGAAATGAATCCAGATGATTTTGCGCCCAATTATTTGAAAGAAATAAAATTGGCAGGGATCAATCGTTTAAGCCTTGGAGTGCAGTCATTTTTTGATGAGGAACTTCAGCTAATGAATCGAGCTCACACAGCACAAGATGCCTATTTGATTATGGAGGATGTCAGTTGTAATTTTGAAAACTATTCGATCGATTTAATTTATGGAATGCCGGGTAGCAGCGAGGAAATTTGGAAAAAGAATATTGAAATTGCATTGGGTTTCTATCCGCCACATATTTCCAGTTACGTTTTAACCATTGAACCAAAAACTGTCTTGGAAAACCAGGTAATAAAAGGCGATGTTGAATTGTTAGACGAAGAGATTGTCCTGGCCCAATTCAATGTTCTTGTAGAGCAACTCACTGAAAAAGGCTATGAACACTATGAATTGTCTTCCTTTGGGAAAACGGGCTTCCATTCGGTAAACAACACCGCTTATTGGCAAGGGAAACCTTATTTAGGGATAGGACCTTCCGCACACAGTTTTTACAACAACCAACGGAGCTGGAATGTTAGTAACAATAAGAAGTACCTCGACGGAATGGGCCAAGGAACTTTGTCCATAGAAAGAGAAATCCTCACTTTGATCGATCAATACAATGAGTTTATAATGATAGGTTTGCGTACCTCAAAAGGGGTTTCAATCTCAACTATTCATACTCGTTTTGGCGATCGGTTTGCCGCTCTTTTTGAGCAGCATATTGAAAAGCATCTTAGTCTTCAAAATCTATTTTGGGACGGTGATACAGTTAAAGTCACACAAAAAGCCCGATTTCTGGTCGATGGTATTGCTTCTGATCTATTCCTGTTAAACCTCTAGTTTACTGTTTTTGAAAGTTCAGCAAAGTTTTTGTAAAACAATGGAATGGTTTCGATGCCCTTGTAAAAATTAAATAGGCCAAAATGTTCGTTGGGAGAATGAATTGCATCACTGTCTAGCCCAAAGCCCATAAGCACACTTTTAGCCCCTAATACTTTTTCAAACAAGGGGACAATAGGAATACTTCCACCGTCGCGTTGTGGAAAAGGATCAACCCCAAAAGAAGTAGCGTAAGCCTTATGAGCAGCCTTGTAACCGATGTTATCAATTGGGGTAACATAGGGTTCGCCACCATGGTGGGCAATTACTTCAACTTTCACGCTTTTTGGTGCAATAGCTTTAAAGTGTTTTTCAAAAAGCTGGCCTATTTCCTCCCAGTCTTGATTGGGAACCAAGCGCATGGAAATTTTCGCATGTGCTTTACTTGCAATGACTGTTTTTGCTCCTTCACCTGTATAACCTCCCCAAATACCATTAACATCAAGGGTTGGACGTATAGATTGTCTCTCAGGTGTTGAATACCCTTCTTCTCCATGAATATCTCCCAAGTCAATAGCCTCGATGTATTCTTTAAGATCAAATGGTGCTTTGGCCATTTCTGCTCGTTCTTCATCGGTTATGGTAACTACCTTGTCATAAAAGCCAGGAATAGTGATTTTGTTTTTGTCGTCCTGTAATTCTGCAATCATTTTAGCTAAGATATTGATTGGATTTGCAACGGCACCTCCATAAAGTCCAGAATGAAGATCTCTATTTGGACCAGTCACAGTGACCTCCATATAGGAGAGTCCGCGAAGTCCGGTCGTAATGGAGGGCTGAGCGTTACTGATCATGCCTGTATCAGAGATTAAAATGATATCACAAGCTAAATTTTCCTTGTTTGTTTTAATAAACGCTTCCAAATTATCACTTCCAACTTCTTCTTCCCCTTCAATCATGAATTTCACATTGCAGGACAACTGATCGTTTTGGATCATCCACTCAAAGGCTTTTATGTGCATGTACATCTGACCCTTGTCGTCACATGCCCCACGGGCAAATATTGCACCTTCAGGATGAATATCCGTAGTTTTAATGACTGGTTCAAAAGCAGGACTATCCCAAAGTTCTAATGGGTCTGGGGGTTGAACGTCATAGTGACCATAAACCAAAACGGTGGGAAGAGAGGGATCTATTATTTTTTCACCATAAACAATGGGGTACCCCGCTGTGGGCTCAATTTTTGCTGAGTCGGCACCTGCTTTTTCAAGGGATGTTGATACCCATTGCGCCGCAGCATGTACATCATTTGCATAGGCTGAATTGGCGCTAATTGATGGAATTTTGAGTAAATCAATCAATTCATTGAGGTAGCGTTCCTTGTCTTTTTGTGTGAGTTGTATCATTGTTGAGGTGCTTTAGAAATGTTTCTTGCAAAGATTTAAGTTTTTTAGTTAGTAAAAAATATTTTTAATAAAAACTTACCTATATTTGTGCCCGTCTAAATCCAAACTGCGGGTGTGGTGAAATTGGTAGACACGCTAGATTTAGGATCTAGTGCTTCACGGCGTGGGGGTTCGAGTCCCTTCACCCGCACTCAAACCTCTATAGCTTTTGTTGTAGAGGTTTTTTAATTTTAAACGTATGCTTTATTCAAAACGGCAGATAATTCGTTTTTTTATTATTATTGTAACTGTTATAGGAGTACTGGTTCGCTTCCGCGATACCCTACAAATTTTAATAAAAGGAAATACAACCTAAATTTTATGCAAGAAGAAATGATACGAGGGAAGGATGCCTTAGTCGGTTGTTTTTTTACTGGCTGTGCTTGTTTCTTGGTAGGAACACTACTTTTGGTACTCTTCGTTTTTCGCGATACTATTTTTTAATGCGGAAACTGTCTAGTTTTATATCATCCAATCCTTTGTGATCAAAAGGATATTCCATGTCATCTTGAATGTTGTAAAGTGAAATCAAGATGAATTCACTCAAGATGACAACGAAATAGGTAATCCAAGCTGGATTGTCTAATCCAATTTTATTAATGATAGTCGGGGTGTAAATCAGCGGGAAAATATAGATAAATATCTTACAATAAGCTTTCAAACTAATTGGTGTTCTGTGTATATGGATAGCTAAGGCATTTTCCATGCCTTCGTGTACTTTTTGTATAACACCGTTGATCTTTGTTCGCAATCCGTTTGATATGGTTTCGGGTTTTTTTTCCATGTAGTTTACCAATGCTTGAAATGAAGCATCCAAGGCTTCTTTTTCTACTGTGGTACTTTCTAAGTGCTCGATAAACCGGTCAGAAATAGAAGCGCAAAGCGCAGTTCCTTCTTCTTGTTCTTCCTGCGACATTTTATTGTTGGCTCTAATGAGGTACTGAATGGCAATTAGCGCACTTTTCATTTTACTCAAATGCTCTAGTGCTTTCTCTCTCCGTTTAAAGGCTCCGCGAATAGCAAATACCAATGGGAATATAATCGCTATACTGATTAGGGTGAGATCGATATTATAGATTATTTCTTTAGTGTAGCACAGATAAGGTACAGCCAGTGAAATGATTAACGTGATCAGCGTGCGTTGATTGATAATGGAGAAATATTGATTCACTATTGAAATATTGATTATCTTTATTAAACTTATTAACTATATGTATTGCAATATATGAAACAATTCACAATCCTATTCTTTTGCTCATTAATAATGTTCGCACAAGAAGACAAAAACAAATTATTTTCTTCAATTGGAGTTATCGAAGCTAAAATGAGCTTTTCTCCGAAAAAGATCCGAAAAATGAAGAGTGATACTGTCTATGTAGACACTCAATTTCAATACAAAACAGAAGGACAGTGGAGTGAAATGACCATCGGTATTCGTGCGCGTGGTAATTTTAGACGATCTACGTGTTACTATCCGCCAATCAAAGTTGATTTAAAAAAGAAACAGGTTAAAGGAACTTATTTCAACGGACAGAAAAAACTCAAATTAGTTCTTCCTTGTTTGCAGGAAAAAGACAAAAATGATAATATTTTAAAAGAATTGATGGTGTATAAGCTATACGAATTAGTAACGCCTTATCACTTTAAAACTCGTCAATTGTCGGTTGAATTTACTGATTTAAACAAGAAAAAGCCAGTAACCGAAAACATCAACGCCTTCTTGATAGAAGACGACAAAAAAGTAGCCAAGCGTCACGAAGGAAAAGTATTTGAGCGATATATTCATCCACTTGCGATGGATAGTGATTCTTCTATCCGTAATGCAATGTTTCAATACATGATTGGGAATACAGATTTCTCAGTGGCCTACCAGCACAATGGTAAATTATTGTATGTAGATAAAAAAATCATTCCACTGCCTTATGATTTCGACATGTCAGGATTCATTAACCCAAGCTATGGCGTTGTAAATCAAACCTTAAATATTAGCTCAATCCGCGATAGAAAATACAGAGGTTTTAAAAGAGACAGCAACGATTTTTATGCGGTTAGAGATGTGTTTATCAGCCAAAAGGAAGCAATGTTTGCAGTATTGTCTAATTACCAAGCAAGCTTTGAGAATCCGAAAGAATTTGATGAAGCGAAAGAATATTTAACGAGTTTCTTCGACGTCATTGAAAACAAAGCTAGCTTCAAGAAGAATGTGATCGATGCTGCCCGTACCAAGTAACTAAAAATTGAGGCTCAAGGTGTTTTATTGAGCACCTTAAGCATTTTGTCAAAAATAGCGGTGTTTTCATAAATGCCGCTAAATTGTTCTGCTCCAACACCCATGGCAAAAACAGGAACCATAGCTGCCGTATGGCCTGAAGTAACAAAACCGCCAGATGGAGTAAATGTTTTAATGTTTCCAGAGCTTATCCCTAATCCTCCTGTCTCATGGTCAGCAGTTACGATTAAGAGTGTATCGGGGTTCTCTTTAACAAAAGCAACTGCTACTCCAATGGCTTTGTCAAAATCAAGAAATTCGCTCACAACATAGTCCAACTCATTTGCATGACCTCCCCAGTCAATTTGTGATCCTTCTACCATTAAGAAAAAAGGGGTATTTTCTTTACTGGTTAATTTTTTCAACATACTTTTTACTCCTTCATCTAGCGCAGGTCTTCTACCATCCAATAATTTCTCTGGCTCATCATTGCTGGTAAAATATCCAACTCGGCCTTTAGTAGCCTCATCAAAAGCCGTTAGGTTTTTGGCAAAGGACCAATCGCTCATTTCATTGAGTAAGTCACGTTTATCGTCTCTTTTAGTGAAATGTTTTCTTCCTCCACCAATAAAATAATCTACTTCGCTTTCACTAAGTTGAAGGGCAATGTCTTGGTATTTTTTTCGAGAAGTAACCTTTGCATAAAAAGATGCTGGAGTAGCATGGACAATACTTGATGTTGCGATTAAGCCAGTAACGTACTTTTGTTCTTTACTGTATTCAAGAATGGATGGTGTTTTTATGTTTCGTGAACTAATTCCAATTACACCATTCAGGGTTTTTACGCCAGAGGCCATGGCCGTTCCACTCGCAGCAGAATCTGTTACCAAAGAATTTGAAGAATGCGTTTTTACTAATCCAATGGTCGAGAAAGATTCAAGGTTGGTTTTATTTCCATTGGCATACATTCCGGCTGTGATTTGTGTCAACCCAGTTCCGTCACCTATCATTAAAATTATATTTGGAGAGTTGTCTTGTGCAGCACCGAAAAAAAGTCTTCCAAATATAATAGCAAATAATAAATAAAGTCGCATAGAATATAATTTGTGCCTAAAATTACAATTTAATGCTTAACATAGCACTTGTTTAATGGAAGAAATTAGTTGTATTTGAATGGTCATTACATTCTGTTTTTTCATTAGGTGTTTTACAACAAAAAAACAGCTAAACAAATGATAATAATAGATTTGAGATTACGTGATATCAACTTGATTACACCATGTAAACAGAGATGATTTTAGTTATCTGGCTATCATTTTTTTAAAAAAGTATGATGAATGCTTAAACACGTTATTTTGAAGTAATATTTTAGCGGTTCAGAACAGGTAGATAACTATTGATTTGTCATAAATATTGAATATGGGTTTTAAGGATGTTAGTGTAGATTTGGTTTATATGTGGGTCGATGGGAATGATCCTGCATGGTTGGCGAAAAAACAACGATTTATGGATAAGAAAACCAATATTGCTGGTCGCTTCCAAGACAATCAAGAACTTAAATATTCTTTGCGTTCTGTTGAAAAGCATCTACCATGGATTCGTAAAATTTTCATTGTTACTGACGGTCAAATACCATCTTTTTTAAATGTAAGCCATCCAAAAATTGAGGTAATTGATCACAGTCAGATTATACCGCAGGAAAACTTACCACTCTTTAATTCCATCTCAATAGAATATAATATTTATAAAATCCCTGGTTTATCAGAACATTTTCTTTTGGCCAATGACGATACCTTTGTCAATGCTGATTTATCGCCCTCCTTTTTCTTTCAGGACGGAATTCCCGTAATGAGAATGGTTTACAACCCTTTTATGGAGCTTAAGCTTAAGCTCAAAAAGGCCTTGAAACTCCGTGTTAATACCCACAGACTTGCCATTGAAAATGCTTACAAGCTGTTTAAGGAAAAATTCAATGTCTTTTATCCCATCAGTCAGCATCACAATATAGATGCCTATTTAAAAAGTGATTTTAAAGCTGTGGTTGAAGAGGCGTTTAAAGAAGAATTAGCGGCTGTGTTGTCGAATCGTTTTAGGGCTAAAACAGATATACAAAGGGTGCTTGTCAATTATTTTGGATTGGTAAATAAACGGGGAATCTTAAAGTATGTCGGTCGCAAAGAATCGGGGCGAATGCGCGTACATCGCACAAATTATCAGGAATATATTGCCAAGTACAATCCGCAACTTTTTTGCATTAATGATTCTGAGCATGCTACCGACGCGCACAGAGCACAGGTAGAGCCTTTCTTAAAAAAGCTATTTCCTTTGAAATCAGCTTTTGAAAAATAGGGTAACGTTTAATGCTTGAATTTAGCGTTCAAAAGAGGATTTATCCGGTAGAATTGCTTCAAACGAACTTTTTATATTTTCCATCGTTTGTTGATAGTTTCTAATGTGTACATTGTCATTTAAGCAAACAAGCGAATAGGTCTGTTCCCGAACAGCTTTAATTGCCTTTTTTGACTTTATCATTAATGGAAACATCTTAGAGTCCTTGTAGGTGTTATATGGAATAAAGTTTGAACTACAGATTTGCCAAGTCTTGAATAACTCTGGTGTGTAGTCGTTATTACTGCGAAATCGATGATGTGACATTCCTGTGAGTTCTTCTTCACAATTCTTCCACACATCTTCAAAAGTGCTTTTTAAGAATGGCTGTGCGTTGTGGGGGGTTCGCAAGGTTATAAACTTGTTGTAATACTTCAGTAAATGATTTAATCTGCCTCTGCTTCCATAGGAAGGGTCATACCATTTCCAAGCATCTCGCTTAAAGACTTCTTTTTTGTCAAAGTGTTTATTGATCAGTCTGATATTGTTTTTGAGCATTTTTTCGAATTGCGAGATACCCGTATTTTTACGAAATGCTGCAATATCTTTCGGAAGCCCATTTTCAAAAAAGCGCGTTGGAGCAATGTGATTGGTGATGTAAAAATCGTCGTTGAAATACACAAATTGCTCCGATAAATCGGGAATCTTATGCATATAAATCTCAATCAAATTGGAATTAAAAACAGGCAAGAATTCCTCCGGAATATAGTCTTTATGACTCACCATATTAATTTTTGGATGGTCAGTGTTGAGCCATTCTGGTTGTTGACCAGAAGTCACAAAGTGAATTTTTCTAACCCAGGGTGCAAATGTGTCTACACCACGAAACCAGTATTTTAAAAAACCATAGTCTCGAAAACGAGCTTCAGATAGTTCGTTTACGGAATTATCAATTTTATCCGAATAGGTATAAAATTCCTCTTTCCATTTTGGGTCATCCATGTCTACCCATGTTATGACGAAATCTATTTCCATGCGCAAACATTTTTATTTGGTTCAAAAATAGTTAAAACTATGCATTTTCGTGCATTTCGCTTCAGCATCTAAAATCATTGCAACTGTTTTATCTCATAACGCTGCTAAATGTTCAGGTCAATTATGGAATTGTAGTCTCGAAATTTGATGATTTTCATAAAATTGGCTACAATCAGTTTTGAATTGAGGTTTTTTCTAGGTCTCTTGTTGAATTGCTGTACTCATTATGTTTTCTTTTCAAAATACTTTATCCTATGGTAGTTCAAAAGCAATTCTCTTTTTTTAACTTTGAAAAAAAAATTAATGGAACCTATTCGAATGGTAGACCTTAAAGGTCAATACGCGTTCATTGAGCCAGAGGTAAAGAAAGCATTGGACGAAGTTTTGAACCAAACCTCTTTTATCAATGGACCAGCAGTAAAGGATTTTCAGGCAGATTTGGAAAAATACCTAGACGTAAAGCATGTTATTCCTTGTGCAAATGGGACCGATGCCCTTCAAATTGCATTAATGGGACTAAAGTTACAACCGGGTGATGAGGTAATTACTGCTGACTTTACTTTTGCAGCTACTGTTGAGGTAATCTCACTCCTACAACTTGTTCCTGTCTTGGTTGATGTTGACCCCAAGAGTTTTAATATTGATCCAGCTGCAGTTGAAGCAGCCATTACTTCAAAAACCAAAGCAATCATTCCAGTTCATCTGTTCGGGCAAGCTGCCGATATGGATGCAATAAATGCGATTGCCGAGAAGCATCAGCTTTTTGTTATTGAAGATAATGCCCAGGGGATTGGGTCTACCTATACCCATGCCAATGGGAAAACAGCTAAAACAGGGACCCTAGGTCATGTGGCGGCTACTTCTTTTTTTCCTTCAAAAAACTTAGGTGCTTATGGTGATGGAGGGGCAATATTTACCAACGATGATGAGCTGGCCCATTTTATTCGCGGAATTGTGAATCATGGAATGTACGAACGCTATTACCACGACGTAGTTGGGGTGAATTCTCGTTTGGATTCTATGCAAGCTGCCGTTTTGAAAATCAAATTAAATTACCTCGATTTTTATAATGAAAGAAGAAAAGAAGCCGCAATTCGCTATACTTCTTTGTTGAAAGATCATCCAAATATCATTACGCCACATCGCGATGCAGATTGCTCTACTCATGTGTTTCACCAATATACCCTTAGAATTATCAATCACGATCGAGATGGTTTGGTGATGTTTCTAAATGAAAACGAAATTCCTTGTGGTGTTTATTACCCGGTTCCTTTACACCGACAAAAGGCTTATGCAGATCCACAGGTGGATGAAAGTTGTTTTCCTGTAACCAATCAGTTGGTCAAAGAAGTGATTTCCCTTCCCATGCACTCTGAACTAAGTGTTGAACAGGTGGTTTTTATTTGCAATAAAGTGCTGGAATACTTGGGCTAATTTACCAAGAAATGAATCGCTTTATCGAGCACTTCTGGCACCCGAAGAATTTTGTAGTGCCCAGTACCCTCAATCTCAATTAGTTCAGCAGCGGGCCATTTATCGGCTACTTCTCTCGATTTCTCAAAGGGAAGCACTCTGTCGTTTTTATCATGAAGAATCAATGCTTTTTGAATACTTGCTCTTTGCGCATAATCTTCTACATTGACCTCGTCTACCTTTATGTCGTTGGCAGCTTCTATTTTTTTAATCAAACGGTCTACAACAGTGTTGGGTAAGCCAATTTGAGCCGTAATTTCCTCCAAGCGCTCTCTGAACTTATTGGGAACGGTGAAACCAACATAACGGTCAATTTTTAATTCGGGATGTGTTCCCAAAGCAATGAGCGATGCTACACTGCCAAAAGAATGACTCACAACTTGAGTAATGTCGAATTTCCGAATCAAAATTTCGACCAAATTGGTGAACTCAAATGAACTCGTTTCTCCCTTACTGCTGGCTCCATGTGAAGGCCCATCAAAGGCATGAACACAGTAATTATTTTCAATCAAGCGCGGGATTAAATCGGCAAAATTTCCCGCATGTCCTTCCCATCCGTGTACAAGTAGGATGTGTTTGGGTCCTGTTCCCCATTGGTACAACTGAATATCAAAGTGTAGATAGAGAAAACGTTCCTTCTGCGCATTTTCAAGTTGTATAATTTCATGTGGTCGCATCTTGTGTTGCATTGGTGTGGTTAGAAATGCAAATGCTTTACTAACAAAAAAGTTAGGAAAGAGCGAGGCGAGTAGCCAGCGAATTTTTTTCTTCAAAATTGTTCTTAAAAAATTAGTTGCAAACATACATTAGAAAATGGTTATCTTCAACCTAAAATAAATAACATGAAAAAATCAGCAATACTCTTTGCCGTTCTTTTTAGTCTTTCACTGTCGGCCCAAACGACCTATATTCACTGCGGACAGCTGTTTGACAGTGCTTCTGGAAAGATAAAGAAAGAACTGACCTTAATTGTGGAAGGAAATAAAATAAAAGAAGTCGTAAAAGGTTATGCAGCCCCAATTGACGGAGCAACAGCGATCGATTTAAAAAGTAAAACCGTTTACCCTGGTTTTATCGATATGCACGTTCATATTGAAAGTGAGAGTAATCCTGCTAAATACCTTGATAAATATCGTCTAAACGAGGCTGATATAGCCTATGATGCTGCTCTTTTTGCGAAAAGAACACTTATGGCCGGCTTCACAACCGTTCGTGATTTAGGCGGTTCTGGTGTAAACATAGCCCTTCGAAATGCAATTGCAAAAGGGAAAGTAGTAGGCCCAAGAATATTTACCGCAGGAAAAATCCTATCTTCTACAGGGGGACATGGAGATCCTACCAATGGGAACAAGTCGAGCATTCAGGGTGATCCGGGTCCAAAAGAAGGTGTGGTAAACTCTACTGCTGATGCACGTAAAGCTGTGCGTCAACGCTATAAAAATGGGGCAGATTGGATCAAGATAACCGCCACTGGAGGTGTGTTGAGTGTTGCTAAAAGTGGAGAGAATCCACAGTTTACGATCGAAGAAATCACCGCAATTACATCTACGGCCAAAGACTACGGAATGCAAGTTGCTGCCCATGCCCACGGAGATGAAGGAATGTATAGAGCGGTAGAGAATGGCGTAAAAACCATTGAGCATGGGACATTGATTTCAAAGCGAACCATGCAATTAATGAAGGAGAAAAACGCATATTTAGTTCCGACAATTAGTGCGGGGAAATTTGTAGCTGAGAAAGCTAAAATTCCAGGTTATTTCCCTCCAGTTATTGTACCAAAAGCCATTAAGATTGGTGCCCAAATACAACAAACATTTGCCAATGCCTATGCCATGGGAGTTCCAATTGCTTTTGGGACAGATTCTGGTGTTTCATACCATGGAGACAATGCTAAGGAATTCGGATTTATGGTTGAAGTTGGAATGCCTGCGAGTGAAGCAATTCAAGCGGCCACCATTGTCAATGCAAAAGTATTGGAACGCGAAAGTGAACTAGGGCAAATTGCACCGGGATTCTTCGCTGATTTAGTTGCCTCAGATGCAAATGCCCTAGAGGATATAACCACTCTTGAAAACATCACCTTTGTGATGAAAAATGGTCAAGTAATTAAGCAATAAAAGTTAGAGTTAATCGATCGTTCCTGAAGCTGTTTCTGCTGAGCGATCGATTTTTTTTACTAATCCTTGTAGTACTTTCCCTGGGCCAACTTCTGTAAAGAGTGTGCTGCCGTCCGCCAATAGTTGTTGTACTGTTTGTGTCCATTTTACAGGAGCAGTCAATTGTGCGATGAGGTTTTTATTAATTTCGCTTGTATCTACAACTCCTTTTGCTACTACGTTTTGATATACAGGGCAAATGGGTGAAACGATAGTTGTCGCCTCTATTGCAGCGGCTAATTTTGTTTTAGCAGATTCCATTAAGGGGGAGTGAAAAGCTCCGCCAACAGGAAGCGGAAGAGCGCGTTTAGCACCGGCTTCTTTCATTGCTTCACAGGCTAGTGCAATAGCGTTTTTCTCTCCAGAAATAACCAATTGACCAGAACAATTGTAATTCGCAGCAACAACAATTCCTGGAGTTTCTTCGCAAATTGTTTCAATAATACTGTCTTCTAGTCCAAGAACAGCGGCCATGGTTCCGGGAATTTCGTCGCAAGCGGCTTGCATGGCCAGTGCACGCTGATGTACCAATTTCAAACCATCTTCAAAGCTCAACGCTTTTGCCGCCACTAAAGCGGAAAATTCACCCAAAGAATGTCCAGCAACTGCATTGGGTTGAAATTTATCGCCCATTACAGAACTCAAAATAACGGAGTGTAAGAAAATGGCGGGTTGGGTTACCTGTGTTTGTTTGAGCGCTTCAGCATCTTCACCAAACATGATGTCAGTAATCGAAAAGCCTAGTATTTCATTGGCTCGATGAAACAATTCTTTTGCTTCAGATGAAGCTTCGTATAGGTCTTTGCCCATGCCAGGGAATTGTGCGCCTTGTCCAGGAAATAGAAATGCGTGCATGTTTTGTTATTTTTTTTCGTAGGTTAAATATGAGTAGTTGTAGGGCTGGTCTCCATTAGCCAAAATGTCTTCTTGATTAACAATTGCCCACTTTGATGTGTCGATCGAGGGAAAAAATACATCGGCATCAAAATCATGATGAACACGAGTCAGTTCAATTCGATCACATGTTTCCATGAATAAGCGATAAATTTCTCCGCCACCAATAATGAAAGGTTGTGCGTCTTCTTCGACGAGAGCCAATGCTTCTTCAACCGTATTTACAACCAAAGCTCCTTCGGGTTGGTAGTCCTTTTTTTTGGTTAAAATTATATTGGTGCGATTGGGCAATGCCTTGGGCATGGATTCGAAAGTTTTTCGCCCCATGATAATTGCATGACCAGAAGTTAGCCGTTTAAAGCGTTTTAAATCCTCAGAAATATGCCATATTAGGTCGTTATCTTTTCCTAAAGCATTGTTTTTTGCTGCAGCGGCAATCATTGTAAGTGTTTGTTGTGCAGGCATAGCGGTTGTTTTGTGTTTGCCTTCTTCCTCGTTGTCGAGTAAAAGGTTGTTGTTCTTGTGTCTAATTTCTTGAGCTGTCAAGGTAGTTTGAATAGTGTTTATTCGAACAAAAATAAGCCATATTATTGGATAGAAAACACTTTTTTTAAAAAGTTCATTTTGATAAAAACCCGTACATTTATATAAAACATCTCATGCGTTCACAATTCCCAATTCTAGATTCCTGTGTTTATTTAAATACCGCTTACACTGGACCACTTTCGTCACGCCTACTGGAATGGAGATCAGAAGATGATGTTTATTTCTTAACCCTTGGCGATCAGTATAAAACCAAATTGGAGAAACAGTATTATGGTGAGGCAAGAAATGCATTGGCGCGCTTTGTGAATAGTGCCGAGGAAACTACGTTTATCACCGCTAATTTCTCTTCAGCTTTTCAGAATTTTATTGTTCAACTGCCCCAATCATCTTATTTTTTGGTGGTAGAAGACGAGTATCCTTCTTTAACGGGTCTTATTGCAAATCACGGTTTTTCTTCGAATGAAATTCCTATGACTAGCCAAATTGAACAAGCAATATGGGACGAGTTGCATCAGAACAAATACAGTGTTTTAACATTAAGCGCAGTTCAATACACCTCAGGAATCCTTATAGATATTGATTGGTTGTCAAGAATCAAAGCTACTTTTCCTGATCTTCTTATTTTGGTGGACGGAACACAATTTGTTGGGGCACACCTTTTTGACTTTGCTGCTGGTCCAATTGATGCCATTTTTGGGAGTTCTTATAAATGGCTAATGGCTGGTTATGGTACTGGTTTTGCTGTGGTGAAAAAACAACTTTTAGAACAGCTGCATATTCCCATTTCTCAGCTAGACAAGGCCTATGATAGAGGGCAGTTATCTGTAAAAGCTCTTGGTAGCTTGGCATATGCATTAAATGCTTTGCTCGATGAAGATTTCTCTTCTCTTATTGAATGGAAAGAAGAAATAACGATGTATCTAAAAGTGGGGTTATTGAAAAGAAATTTGCTGGATGATACTATTGTGCAGCGAGAAAAGCATTCTTCTATCTTCAATATTCTAATAGATGAAAAAAGTTACGAATCATTGTTGGAGAATAATGTACGTTGCATTTGGCGTGGAAAAGGAGTGCGTATTGCCCTACATCATTACAACACAAAAGAAGATGTTGATCAGTTCTTTTCTTACCTAGACAGAATGTCTTAAATAGCTACAGCTCCTTTGATTAACGGATGTGGATCGTAATTGATTAATTCGAAATCATCATAGGTAAAGGCAAAGATATCTTTAACAGCCGGATTTATTTTCATAGTAGGTAAATCCTTTGGCGCTCTGCTCAACTGTAAGTCAATTTGCTCTTTGTGATTGGAATAAATGTGTGCATCCCCAAAGGTATGTACAAAATCTCCTGGCAATAAATCACATACCTGTGCCATCATCATGGTCAGTAGAGCATAAGAGCCAATGTTGAATGGGACGCCCAAAAAGACATCTGCACTTCGCTGGTACAATTGACAAGAGAGTTTTCCCTCGGCTACATAAAACTGAAAAAATGCATGGCAGGGGGGAAGAGCCGCTTTGTTGTTGGCAACGTTTTCTGCAAAGCTTTTGGAGGTGTCCGGGAGAACACTTGGGTTCCATGCTGAAACAAGCATGCGACGACTGTCTGGGCTTGTTTTTAAAGTGTGAATAATGTCTTTGATTTGATCAATTTCTTCACTATTCCAGTTGCGCCATTGGTGACCATATACAGGACCTAAATTACCGTCCTCATCTGCCCATTCATTCCAAATTCGCACACCGTTTTCTTGTAAATAAGCAATGTTTGTTTCGCCCTTTAAAAACCACAACAATTCATGAATGATAGATTTTAAATGCAGTTTTTTGGTGGTTACCATCGGGAAACCTTTGGAGAGGTCAAACCTCATTTGATACCCAAAAACACTTTGTGTTCCTGTGCCTGTGCGATCGGTTTTGGTAACGCCGTGGGCTTTTATGTGTCGAATTAAATCTAGGTATTGTTGCATGGCAATAAGCTTTGCTCAAAAATAATTACTTCCTTGTATTGTTTTTGTGCAAGAGATAAATAGTTATCCAATACTATGGTTAATAAACTTGTCTAATCTTCCTCGACTTCTCCACGTTTGGATAACTCGTCTCTGACCTTAGCTGCAGATTCGTAATCTTCTTTTTTTACTAACTGAGTTAAAAGTTTTTTAAGTTCATCTGTTGAGATCTTCTCAAGCTCTTGAATGCCAGGTTTTTGAGGATTCTGTTCCTGAATAAAGTTTTTGATCCATTCATGATCTTCATGTCCGGTTCCGCCGGCTTGTTCACCATCGGTATAAGAAGCTTTTTTTAAAATATTTTCATAGGTAAATATGGGTGCATCAAAGCGAATCGAGAGCGCAACAGCGTCAGACGTTCGCGCATCAATTATTTCTTCAATCTCATCACGTTCACAAATCAAGCTTGAGTAAAATACTCCGTCGACTAGTTTGTGGATAATGATTTGCTTGACAATGATCTTAAAACGCTCAAAACACTGCGCCATCAAATCATGTGTTATGGGGCGGGGCGGGTTGATTTCTTTTTCTAATCCAATTGCGATTGATTGTGCTTCAAACGCTCCTATGATGATGGGTAAATTTCGGTTACCCTCAAGCTCACTCAAAATCAATGCGTAAGCACCGCTTTGTGCTTGACTGTATGAAATTCCTTTAATTGTTAACTCTACAAGATCCATAATTATTTGAGCTACTTAGAGACAAAGAAAATGAATTAAATGTAAAGCGTTGAAGTATTGCTTAGAAAAATCCTGTATAATAACACCTATAAATGAATCTCATATCCCATGAAAGTCTTAAATTTGCGGTCAAATATTACTTTGCATGAAAACAATTCAATTCAGACAAGCCATTGCACAAGCAATGACGGAAGAAATGAGGAGAGATGAAACAATTTATCTCATGGGAGAAGAAGTCGCAGAATACAACGGCGCATACAAAGCTTCCAAGGGTATGTTAGACGAGTTTGGAGAAAAGCGTGTTATCGATACGCCAATATCAGAATTAGGTTTTGCTGGAATAGGAGTTGGTTCTACTATGACGGGTAATCGCCCCATTATCGAATTCATGACCTTCAATTTTGCCTTAGTTGGGATTGACCAGATCATCAATAATGCTGCGAAAATTAGACAAATGTCAGGAGGCCAATTTCCTTGTCCAATCGTTTTTCGTGGACCAACAGCTTCTGCAGGCCAATTAGCAGCGACACACTCGCAAGCCTTTGAAAGCTGGTATGCAAATTGTCCTGGACTAAAAGTAATTGTTCCTTCTAATCCATACGATGCCAAAGGATTGCTCAAAGCCGCGATTCGTGATAACGACCCCGTCATCTTTATGGAGTCTGAGCAAATGTATGGTGATAAAGGTGAAGTGCCTGAAGATGAATATATCCTTCCAATTGGCGTTGCTGACATCAAACGAAAAGGAACGGATGTTACTATTGTTTCGTTTGGAAAAATAATCAAAGAAGCCTATAAGGCTGCCGATGTTTTGGCCGAGGAAGGAATTGAGTGTGAAATTATTGACTTAAGAACCATTCGCCCAATGGATCATGATGCTATCATGACTTCAGTAAAGAAAACGAATCGTTTAGTTATTCTTGAAGAAGCATGGCCGTTTGGAAATGTCGCCACTGAAATCACCTATCAAGTACAAAACCAATTGTTTGATTACTTAGATGCACCAATTGAAAAAATTAATACCGCTGATACACCTGCTCCTTTTTCACCTGTTTTGCTGGCCGAGTGGTTGCCAAACAGTGAAGATGTGATTAATTCGGTAAAGAAAGTAATGTATCACAAAAAATAATAATAATCACTTAACCATCGCAAGCTCACTTGCATTTAATTTAGAATAATCAATATTTTTTTATGGAATCAAATATTATTTACATACCCTTACTACTTTCAGTTGTTGGACTTATTTATATGTTAATTCGTGCTAGCTGGGTTCGCAGACAAAGCCCAGGAAGTGAACGCATGATTGAAATTTCAACGGCCATTAAAGAAGGAGCACTTGCCTTTTTAAATGCTGAATATCGTTTACTCTTTATTTTTGTTATCATAGCCTCTGTAGCACTTTACGGTATATCTTTAGCAGTAGACACAACTAGTTGGATGATTGTTCCCGCATTTATTTTAGGAGCAGCATTTTCTGCCTTTGCTGGGAATATTGGAATGCGTATTGCAACAGAAGCGAATGCTAGAACAGCAGAAGCTGCTAAAACTAGTTTACCCAAAGCATTGCAAGTTTCTTTTGGCGGTGGAACCGTTATGGGACTTGGCGTAGCTGGATTAGCCGTACTTGGATTAACGTTGCTTTTCATGTTCTTTATGGGGCAATTTATGGGACAAGATGGTTCTTTTTATGAAAATATGACTCTAGTACTAGAAACCCTTGCAGGTTTCTCTTTGGGTGCAGAATCAATTGCATTATTTGCCCGTGTTGGGGGGGGTATTTATACCAAAGCAGCCGATGTTGGTGCTGACCTTGTAGGGAAAGTTGAAGCAGGAATTCCAGAAGATGACCCTCGAAACCCAGCAACGATCGCAGATAATGTTGGAGACAATGTTGGAGATGTTGCCGGAATGGGTGCCGATTTATTTGGGTCTTATGTTGCAACTGTTCTCGCGGC
>Ga0115572_10000199_pt1 | contig 51153 bp, 44 predicted proteins | sample COGITO_mtgs_1206_FD_88681 | JGI IMG/M metagenome (GOLD analysis project Ga0115572, IMG submission 88681) | Pelagic marine microbial communities from North Sea - COGITO_mtgs_120607 | ecosystem: Environmental > Aquatic > Marine > Epipelagic | place: Germany:Helgoland, sampling site Kabeltonne... | reverse complement strand
ATTGAATTTCCTAGGCTTCCACTCTGGAAATTCGCAAATGTAAATTGAAACAATGGCAAAAGAAGTAGACAAGCTAGTCAAATTACAAGTTAGGGGAGGTGCTGCGAATCCATCGCCACCGGTCGGACCCGCGCTAGGTGCTGCAGGAGTCAACATCATGGAGTTTTGTAAGCAGTTTAATGCTAGAACCCAAGATAAGCCAGGTAAAGTATTGCCTGTCGTGATTTCTGTCTATAAAGACAAATCATTTGAATTTGTTATTAAAACACCTCCAGCGGCCGTTCAATTGATGGAAGCAGCCAAAGCTAAAAAAGGCTCTGGAGAACCCAATAGAAATAAAGTAGCTTCGGTTACTTGGGACCAAGTTCGCACTATCGCAGAAGACAAAATGCAAGATTTGAATGCATTTACAATTGAATCTGCAATGAAGATGGTAGCGGGTACGGCACGCTCTATGGGCTTCACAGTTAAAGGTGAGTCCCCCTTTTAATTTTAAATAGAAAAGAAATGGCACGACTTACAAAAAAGCAAAAAGAAGCACGCGCAAAGGTAGATTCTAATAAAATTTACTCGCTTGATGAAGCATCTACATTGGTAAAAGATCTAACCAATGTTAAATTTGATGCATCAGTTGATCTAGCAATTCGACTAGGTGTTGATCCTCGAAAAGCGAACCAAATGGTTCGTGGAGTTGTTACACTTCCTCATGGTACTGGTAAGAATGTTCGCGTTCTTGCATTGGTTACACCAGATAAGGAAGCTGAAGCACTTGAAGGAGGAGCAGACTTTGTTGGATTAGATGAATACTTACAGAAAATCAAAGACGGTTGGACCGATGTTGATGTAATTGTCACTATGCCCAGTGTTATGGGTAAATTAGGTCCTTTAGGGCGTGTATTAGGCCCACGTGGTTTAATGCCTAACCCAAAGACCGGAACAGTTACCATGGACGTTAAGAAGGCGGTCAGTGATGTTAAAGGAGGTAAAATTGATTTCAAAGTGGACAAGACGGGTATCATCCATGCGTCTATCGGAAAAGCATCTTTTGATGCAGATAAAATCCGTGATAACGCAGGTGAATTGTTAAACACCATTATGAAGCTCAAACCTTCTACAACGAAAGGAACTTATGTGAAAAGTATTTTTATGTCTTCAACCATGAGTCCAAGTATTTCAATTGACACCAAAATCGCTTAAGATTTTTAAAACTAATTCGAAATGACAAGAGAAGAAAAATCGAAAGTAATTGAAACCCTCACTGCTGAGTTAGTAGATGCTAAAACACTATATCTTACTGATATCGCTGGTTTAGACGCTGCAACAACGACGGTATTGAGACGTGCTTGTTTTAAAGCCGGAATTCGTTTATCTGTTGTAAAGAACACCTTGCTTGAAAAAGCAATGGAGGCTTCAGACAAAGACTTTGGAGAATTAATGCAAGTATTGAAGGGAAATACTTCCCTAATGTTTTCTGAAGCGGGGAACGCACCTGCAAAACTGATTAAAGATTTCCGAAAAAAATCGGACAAGCCAATTTTAAAAGGGGCTTATATCGAAGAATCAGTTTACATCGGTGACGATCAACTTGATGCACTAGTTGCTATCAAGTCCAAAGAAGAACTCATTGGAGACATCATTACCCTTTTACAATCACCAGCCAAAAACGTTATCTCTGGACTTCAGTCTGGTGGTGGCCAATTAGCAGGGATTATAAAAACCCTATCAGAGCGTTAAGCCCTGACACAAAATTGTGTACGCACTCAAAAAAAAATAATTTTAATTTAATTTTTAAACAACTTAAATCATGGCAGATTTAAAAGATTTCGCAGAACAACTAGTTAACTTAACTGTAAAAGAAGTTAATGAATTAGCTACTATTTTAAAAGATGAGTATGGTATCGAGCCTGCTGCAGCCGCTGTTGCTGTTGCTGGTCCTGCTGCTGGTGGTGGAGACGCTGCTGAAGAGCAAACAGAATTCGATGTAATCCTTAAATCAGCAGGTGCTTCTAAACTTGCTGTTGTAAAACTCGTTAAAGAATTAACTGGTCTTGGCTTGAAAGAAGCTAAAGCTCTAGTTGATGGAGCTCCTGCACCAGTTAAAGAAGGTGTAGCGAAAGACGAAGCAGAAGGATTAAAATCTTCTTTAGAAGAAGCTGGCGCTGAGGTTGAACTTAAGTAGTTCTACCCCAACCATTTAAAATAGGTTATGGTCTTTAGCTACCCGCTAGAGACCGTAACCCTTTTTCTGTTTAAAGTACCCCCCCAATTCTGAGTTTGCTTTTTAACCCGTAATAAAAAAGTACTAATGCCGAACACAACAACAACCCGCGTTAATTTTGCCTCAGCAAAAGAGACCATACAGTACCCTGATTTTCTTGATATTCAAATTAAGTCTTTTCAAGATTTTTTCCAATTGGAAACAAAATCTGCAGAACGTGCTGAAGAAGGACTTTTCAACACATTTAAAGAAAACTTTCCCATTACTGACACCCGTAATCAATTCGTTTTAGAGTTTTTAGATTACTTTGTCGATCCATCACGCTACAGCATACAAGAATGTATCGAGCGCGGTTTAACCCACTCTGTGCCCTTAAAAGCACGATTAAAATTATACTGTACCGACCCTGAACACGAAGACTTTGAAACCATTGTTCAAGATGTGTTCTTAGGGACAATTCCATATATGACTCCAAGTGGAACTTTTGTGATTAACGGAGCTGAGCGAATCGTTGTTTCGCAATTGCACCGTTCTCCCGGAGTATTCTTTGGTCAATCTTTCCACGCCAACGGAACAAAACTCTACTCGGCAAGAGTTATTCCATTCAAAGGATCTTGGATTGAATTTGCAACAGACATCAACAATGTTATGTATGCCTACATTGATCGTAAGAAAAAATTACCTGTAACTACACTCTTTCGTGCCATTGGCTATGAAAGTGATAAGCATATCCTTGAGATTTTTGATCTTGCAGAAGAAATAAAAGTTTCTAAAACGGGTCTTAAAAAAGTAATTGGACGTAAACTTGCTGCTCGTGTATTGAATACATGGCACGAGGATTTCGTCGATGAAGATACAGGTGAAGTTATTTCTATTGAGCGTAACGAAATCATCATTGATCGTGACACGGTAATAGAAAAACAACACGTAGAAGAAATTCTTGCAACAAGTGTTAAGACGGTTTTATTGCACAAAGAAGACGCACACATGTCTGATTATGCAATTATCCACAACACACTACAAAAAGATCCAACGAACTCTGAAAAAGAAGCCGTTGAACACATCTATCGTCAATTAAGAAATGCTGAACCGCCAGATGAAGAAACGGCACGAGGTATTATTGACAAATTATTCTTCTCCGATCAACGTTATAACCTTGGAGAGGTTGGACGTTATCGAATGAATAAAAAATTAGGCAACGATGAGGCAATGGACAAGCTTGTTTTAACGAAACAAGACATCATTACCATCATTAAATACTTAATTGAACTGATTAACTCTAAAGCTGAGATTGATGATATTGATCACTTGTCTAACCGTCGTGTTAGAACAGTTGGAGAACAATTGTCTTCTCAATTTGGTGTAGGTCTTTCCCGTATGGCAAGAACAATTCGTGAGCGAATGAATGTTCGTGACAACGAAGTATTTACACCAATTGACTTGATTAACGCCAAGACATTATCTTCTGTAATCAACACTTTCTTTGGAACTAACCAATTATCTCAGTTCATGGATCAAACCAATCCATTAGCAGAGATCACGCACAAGCGTCGTTTATCGGCACTTGGGCCAGGTGGTTTATCGAGAGAGCGTGCAGGATTTGAGGTGCGAGATGTTCACTATACACACTACGGACGTTTATGTCCTATTGAAACACCTGAAGGACCAAACATTGGTTTGATTTCTTCTTTGAGTGTATTCGCCAAAGTAAACAACCTTGGGTTTATCGAAACACCATATCGTAAAGTAACCGATGGTGTAATTGATTTACAAAACCCCGTCTATTTAAGCGCTGAAGAAGAGGAAGATAAATTGATTGCACAAGCAAATATTCCCTTCGATAAAGATGGAAAAATCACTGCCGATAAGATTATCGCTCGTGAAGAGGCCGATTATCCAGTAGTAGATCCAACGCAAGTTCATTATACCGATGTTGCGCCAAATCAAATTGCTTCTATTTCTGCTTCTCTAATTCCATTCTTAGAGCATGATGATGCCAACCGTGCATTGATGGGATCAAACATGATGCGTCAGGCTGTACCTTTATTACGTCCTGAGTCGCCAATCGTTGGAACAGGTTTAGAGCGTCAAGTAGCTTCAGACTCTCGTGTTTTAATTAATGCTGAAGGGAATGGAGTAGTTGAATATGTTGATGCGAATAAAATCACGATCAAGTACACCTATTCAGATCTCGAAGAAAAAGTTCGTTTTGACAGCGATGTTAAATCGTACAACTTGATCAAGTTTAGAAAAACAAACCAAGGAACCTGTATCAACCTTAAGCCTATTGTCCGTAAAGGAGATAAAGTAGTAAAAGGTCAAGTATTGTGTCAAGGATATGCCACCCAAGAAGGGGAGCTAGCTCTTGGACGTAACTTGAAAGTAGCGTTTATGCCCTGGAAAGGGTATAACTTTGAGGATGCAATTGTGATTTCTGAAAAAGTTGTTCGCGATGATATCTTTACGTCTATTCACATTGATGAATATTCGTTAGACGTTCGTGACACCAAACTAGGTTCAGAAGAATTGACCAACGATATTCCAAATGTTAGCGAAGAAGCAACCAAAGACTTAGATGAATTTGGAATGATTCGTATTGGAGCCGAAGTTAACCCTGGAGATATTCTTATTGGTAAGATTACACCAAAAGGAGAATCTGATCCAACACCAGAAGAGAAACTATTACGTGCCATATTTGGAGACAAAGCTGGAGATGTAAAAGATGCCTCATTAAAAGCACCTCCATCATTACGTGGGGTTGTAATTGACAAGAAACTCTTTACGCGTTCTGTAAAAGACAAGCGTAAGCGTAGCCAAGACAAAGTAGAATTAGAAGAACTAGAAAATGCCTATGAAGTGAAGTTCAATGAACTTCGTGAAGTTATGGTAGAGAAGTTGTTTTCTATTGTTAATGGTAAAACCTGTCAAGGTGTACAAAATGATCTAGGAGAAGAAATTCTTCCAAAAGGAAAAAAATTCACCCTCAAAATGTTAAGTAAGGTAGAAGACTACACCCACTTAACCAAAGGAGTTTGGACAATTACTGCTGCGACAAACGGCTTAATTGCTGATTTGATTCACAACTATAAAATCAAAGAAAACGATCAACAAGGCGCATTGCGTCGTGAGAAATTCACGATCAGTGTTGGAGATGAACTTCCTGCTGGTATCAAGCGTTTAGCGAAAGTATACATCGCGAAAAAACGTAAGCTTAAAGTAGGAGATAAAATGGCAGGACGTCACGGAAACAAAGGTATTGTTGCACGTATTGTTCGTCATGAAGACATGCCATTCTTAGAAGATGGTACACCAGTAGACATCGTATTGAATCCACTTGGGGTTCCATCGCGAATGAACATTGGACAGATTTATGAAACCGTTCTTGGTTGGGCTGGATTAAAGCTAGGCGAGAAATATGCTACACCAATTTTTGATGGCGCAAGCGCTTCCGAAATTGATGCATTAATCGAAAAAGCTGGAATCCCTCAATACGGTCACACCTATCTATATGATGGTGGAACTGGAGAACGCTTTGATCAACCAGCAACAGTTGGTGTAATCTATATGTTGAAATTAGGGCATATGGTAGATGACAAAATGCACTCACGTTCCATTGGACCGTATTCACTTATTACACAACAGCCGTTGGGTGGTAAAGCACAATTTGGTGGACAGCGTTTTGGAGAAATGGAAGTTTGGGCACTTGAGGCTTATGGAGCATCAAGTACGCTACAAGAAATTTTGACCGTAAAATCAGATGATGTGATTGGACGTGCCAAAACGTATGAAGCAATCGTAAAAGGAGAAACCTTGCCAGAACCTGGCTTACCAGAATCCTTTAATGTATTGATGCATGAATTGAAAGGACTAGGATTAGATATTCGATTAGAAGAGTAACCAAGGAATTTCATTAAAAACAACTGTAAAAAGACGTATTGTTATGGCAAGAAATAGCGAAAATGTTACCCAAAAAAAATTTAGTAAAATTTCTATTGGACTCTCTTCTCCTGAAGTAATCCTTGGAAATTCCCGTGGTGAGGTGTTAAAGCCAGAAACCATTAACTATAGAACACACAAACCCGAACGCGACGGTTTGTTTTGTGAGCGTATTTTCGGTCCTGTAAAGGATTTTGAATGTGCTTGTGGAAAATACAAACGTATTCGCTACAAAGGAATTGTATGTGACCGTTGTGGAGTAGAAGTAACTGAAAAGAAAGTGCGACGTGACCGTGTTGGTCACATCAACTTGGTTGTGCCAGTTGCACACATTTGGTACTTCCGTTCTTTACCCAACAAAATTGGTTACCTCTTAGGCTTACCGTCTAAGAAACTCGATATGATTATTTACTACGAGCGCTATGTAGTTATTCAAGCTGGTGCGTCAGTAAATCAAGAAGGAGAGTCCTTACAGAAAATGGACTTTTTGACGGAAGAAGAGTACTTGGATGTGATGGAAAACCTTCCAGATAACAACCAGTACTTAGACGATTCTGATCCAACTAAATTCATCGCCAAAATGGGTGCTGAGTGTTTGATCGAGTTGTTATCGCGTATCGACTTAGAAGCACTTTCGTATGAATTGCGTCATAAGGCCAATACAGAAACATCGAAACAACGTAAAACAGAAGCATTAAAACGTCTTCAAGTAGTTGAAGCGTTAAAAGATGCCAATACCCGAAGAGAAAACCGTCCAGAATGGATGATCATGAAAGTGATTCCGGTAATTCCGCCAGAATTGCGTCCATTGGTTCCATTGGACGGAGGTCGTTTTGCTACATCCGATTTAAACGATTTATACCGTCGTGTTATCATCCGTAACAATCGTTTGAAACGCTTGGTTGAAATCAAAGCACCAGAAGTAATTTTACGTAATGAGAAGCGTATGTTGCAAGAATCAGTAGATTCGTTATTTGACAACACACGTAAATCTTCTGCGGTAAAAACAGACTCGAATCGTCCGTTAAAATCACTTTCAGATTCACTGAAAGGAAAACAAGGTCGTTTCCGTCAAAACTTATTGGGAAAACGTGTTGACTATTCAGCTCGTTCGGTAATTGTTGTTGGACCAGAATTGAAATTATTTGAATGTGGTCTGCCAAAAGATATGGCCGCAGAATTATACAAACCATTCATTACACGTAAATTAATTGAGCGTGGAATTGTAAAGACGGTTAAATCTGCCAAGAAAATTATAGACCGTAAAGAGCCTGTTGTTTGGGATATCTTAGAAAATGTATTGAAAGGACACCCTGTTCTATTGAACCGTGCCCCCACATTACACCGTTTAGGTATTCAAGCATTTCAGCCTAAACTAATTGAAGGAAAGGCAATCCAATTGCACCCACTTGTTTGTACAGCATTTAACGCTGACTTCGATGGGGATCAAATGGCGGTTCACCTTCCGTTGGGCCCAGAGGCTATTTTAGAATCACAACTTTTGATGTTGGCTTCGCACAACATCCTTAATCCTGCAAATGGTTCACCGGTAACGGTTCCATCTCAGGATATGGTTTTGGGTCTGTATTATATGACCAAAGCGCGTTTGTCTACTAAAGAAGTTTCTGTAGCAGGCGAAGGTTTGACCTTCTATTCTGTAGAAGAGGTACACATTGCTTACAACGAAAAGCGTGTGGACTTAAATGCAACCATAAAGATTCGTACAAAAGTATTGAACGAAGCCGGTGAATTGGAATTCCAAATCATTGACACAACAGTTGGACGTGTCCTCTTTAACGAGGTGGTACCAGAACGTGCCGGTTATTTCAACGAAGTATTGACCAAGAAAAACTTGCGTGATATTATCGGAGAAATCTTGAAAGTAACTTCTGTTCCGGAAACGGCAGAGTTCCTAGATAAAATCAAAAGCATGGGATATGGATTTGCCTTTAAAGGTGGTCTTTCCTTTAGCTTAGGAGATATTATTATCCCACCAGAAAAAATGCCATTGATTGAAGAAGCCAATAAGAAGGTGGACGGCATCAAGGGTAACTACAACATGGGATTGATTACGAACAACGAGCGTTACAATCAAATCATTGATGTTTGGACATCGACCAATTCACACTTGACCTCTTTGGCCATGAAGCGAATTAGCGAGGACCAACAAGGATTTAACTCAGTGTTTATGATGTTAGATTCTGGAGCACGTGGATCGAAAGAACAGATTCGTCAGTTGACAGGAATGCGTGGTTTAATGGCCAAGCCGAAAAAATCGACTGCTGGTGGAGGGGAAATTATTGAAAATCCAATTCTTTCTAACTTTAAAGAAGGACTATCCATTCTAGAATACTTTATCTCTACGCACGGTGCACGTAAAGGATTAGCAGATACCGCTTTGAAAACGGCAGATGCAGGATACTTAACACGTCGTTTGGTAGATGTTTCTCAAGATGTGATCATCAACTCTGTTGATTGTGGAACATTGAGAGGAATAGAGGTGAAGCCATTGCTCAAAAACGAGGAGATCGTTGAAAAACTTTCTGACCGTATTCGCGGACGTGTAGCCTTAGAAGATATCATTAACCCGTCTACAGGAGATGTAGTTGTTGAAGCTGGACACGAGATTTTAGATCTAGTTGCCGACTCAATTGACCACATGCCTATTGAAAGCGTAGAAGTACGTTCTCCATTAACCTGTGAGGCTAAAAAAGGGATCTGTTCTTCTTGTTACGGACGAAATCTTTCGACCAATAAAATGGTTCAGAAAGGAGAAGCGGTTGGTGTAGTAGCGGCGCAATCCATTGGAGAGCCAGGTACACAGTTAACCTTGCGTACTTTCCACGTTGGTGGGGTAGCAGGTAACATTTCTGAAGAAAACCAATTGATGGTTAAATTCGACGGAATAGCTGAGATCGACGACTTAAAAACGGTTACCGGTGAAGACCAAGAAGGAAACAAGATAGAGATCGTTATTTCTCGTACAACAGAGATACGTTTGATGGACAAGAAGACCAAGAATGTCTTGAGTACCAATAACATTCCTTATGGATCAACCCTGCTTATTGCCAATGGCGCAAGCTTGAAGAAAGGTCAATCGGTTTGTTCTTGGGATCCATTTAACGGGGTAATTGTTTCAGAATTTGCTGGAAAAATTGCTTACGAAAACATTGAACAAGGAGTTACCTACCAAGTAGAAATTGATGAGCAAACTGGTTTCCAAGAGAAAGTAATCTCTGAAACGAGAAACAAGACCTTGATTCCTACCGTATTGATTCAAGACGCCAAAGGCAACACCTTACGTTCGTACAACTTACCCGTTGGTGCGCACATTATGGTAGATGATGGTGATAAAATCAAAGAGGGTAAAACCTTGGTTAAAATCCCACGTAAATCAGCCAAGTCTGGAGATATTACAGGAGGTTTACCACGTGTAACAGAATTGTTTGAAGCACGTAACCCTTCTAACCCAGCAGTAGTTTCTGAAATTGACGGTGTCGTTTCTTTCGGAAAAATCAAGCGTGGTAATCGTGAGATCATTGTTCAGTCAAAATTTGATGACATCAAAAAGTATTTGGTGAAATTATCCAACCAGATCTTGGTACAAGAAAATGACTTTGTAAAAGCCGGAATGCCATTGTCTGACGGATCAATTACACCTTTAGATATATTGAAGATTAAAGGCCCATCTGCTGTACAGCAGTACTTGGTAAACGAAGTACAAGAAGTATACCGTTTACAAGGGGTGAAGATCAACGATAAACACTTTGAGGTAGTTGTACGTCAAATGATGCGTAAAGTGAAAATCAATGATCCGGGAGATACCTTATTACTCGAAGATCAATTGGTACACAAATATGACTTCATTGACGAGAACGATGCTCTATTTGGTAAGAAAGTAGTTGAAGAAACAGGAGATTCAGAAAACTTAAAAGCTGGACAAGTAATTACTTCACGTGAATTGCGCGATGAAAATTCTTACCTGAAACGCGAAGGAAAAGCTATGGTTACTGCACGTGATGCACAATCAGCTACAGCGACGCCAGAGTTACAAGGAATTACCCGTGCTTCACTACAAACCAAGTCGTTTATCTCTGCGGCATCTTTCCAAGAAACAACCAAGGTACTCAACGAGGCTGCGGTTAGTGGAAAAGAAGATACCCTAGAAGGATTGAAAGAAAATGTAATTGTTGGACACAAGATTCCTGCAGGTACTGGTCTTCGCGAATACAACAACGTAATCGTTGGTTCCAAAGAAGAGTACACCAGCTTGTTGATCAACAAAGAGGAGTCTGAAGAAGTAAATTTGTAAGTTATGAGTGATAGCCCAAGCAACGAGCAAAAGATTAACATAGAAGTAGATGAGAAAACCGCAGATGGTACTTATAGTAACCTCGCGATTATCAATCATTCTATCTCAGAGTTTATTGTTGATTTTATTGCCCTAATGCCAGGCGCACCCAAAGCGAAGGTAAAGTCGAGAATTATTTTGACGCCCGAGCATGCCAAGCGTTTACACAAAGCATTGGGTGATAATATCCAGCGCTTTGAGCAAGCCAATGGCAACATAAGTGTGCAGGAGCAACCACCCATACCACTCAATTTTGGCCCTACAGGCGAAGCATAACAACTATATCCCCGGCAGTAATGTCGGGGATTTTTTTTATCTTCGGTTAAAACCAATTACCATGGCCGAAGAACGATTCCAGTCTTTTAAAGAATTTTATCCTTTCTATTTATCGGAGCACCAAAACAAAACCAGTAGAACACTCCATTTTATTGGAACCTTTATTGTTCTTGCCTTGTTAGGGTTTTTTATTGTGGCTCAAAAAGAAGCGCGTTTTTGGATTGCTCTCCCACTAGTAGGTTATGGTTTTGCCTGGGTAGGACATGCCTTTTTTGAAAAGAATAAACCAGCGACTTTTAAATATCCACTTTGGAGTCTACGTGGAGATTTCACCCTCTTTTTTGATATCCTTTTGGGCAAACGTGGCTTTGATGCCACTAGGGATTAATACGCAAATAGATAATTGACTTTTACTATTCGTTTAAACCAATCTGCTTTCTTAGCGTTCAATATAGTGTTTAAACGCATTTGGATCGTCTACATAGAACACTAGGGTTTGGAATTCTTTTTTAATTCCGTAAAGGCCGTGTAAGGTGTTTTTTTGGTTTAAATGCATGACGACATTATGGCCTTCCAATTCCCCCAAAAAAGAAAGTTTTCGCGTATCCTGATCTAAGATCACTTCTTTAGTAGATAACTCAATACGATCAATGTTGGTGAGATCTATGGTCGTTTCTGTCATGATTCCATAACGAAGATAAAGTTGTCCATTTTCGACCGAGATAGGGCGTTTGCCCATCGATTTCAATAAACCAAACAGTTGAATCCCAGAATAAATACTCAAAGCTGTAGCGTTCCAAGCGGCAGTTTCCGACCATTTTAAGAGTAAAACATGTAGTGAGACTGTTTCGATACCTACGATAATGATTACCGCAATGAGTAGGCTAACCGTACCACTGTTTTTATGGTAACTAAATTCGTTGGCTTTTAATATCCTTTTTTTCCAAGCAATAAAGCCGTAGTAGAAAACAGCTATTTATGTTACAACAGGAACTAAAGCGCGTTTGGGAAGTAGTTCAGTACAGGTAGTTTTTAAAATACTAAAAAAATCAAAACTTCCCTTATGATCTTTTGCCGCTTGTTGCATGCCTTTTCTTAGGTAAACAATGACATAGGAAAACACAGAAAGGTCAATGAACGGAAGACACCAGCTTTTAAAGAGTTTTAGGTAGTATTGGTTTTCGTCTGGGAGAAGGAACGAACAAAGTACTAGTCCTACGATTAAAAAAGGCAGTACGCTGGTTTTTGGAAGCGTTGTTTTCCGAATGAGCAGAAAATAGATTAGTGGTACCGTAAGTAACAAATCTACCGTAACTGCCAAAGATAGTGCAGCCGGATTATCCTTAAAAAGTGTCGATTTAACAAGTAGCACCATGGCTCCCATAATGCCTAGAGGAATACCCAACAGTAATGTAAGCTGTATTGATTTCTTCACTTGCAAAGATAATCAAAAAGCGTTTGGTGGTAAAGAACTAAACTACCTATTAGCAATAAGTTTTCTGTAGTCGATGCGTGTCGGGTATAAGCCGTAGGTTTTTCATTATTGTAGAACAGATTTGGGAAAGGTCATATGTTAAATATACTAAAAAAAACAGAAAGTGTTGGTTGCTAAAATTCTGAGGTAAAGTGGAATTTCACGCTAGGGTATTTCTGCTGGGTCATTTGAAGGGAAAAGGCAGAGTCGGCCAAGAAGACCAATTGCTGCTGCTTGTCTTTGGCCAAGAAGCGTTGTTTCACCCGTTTAAAATCGGCAAATTCTGCGTTGGTTTCATCTTTGGCTTCCACCCAACAGGCTTTGTGCACATTCAGGTTTTCGTAAGAACACTTGGCGCCATATTCGTGCTCCAAACGGTATTGGATCACATCGAATTGTAGAGCCCCCACGGTACCAATAATCTTTCGGTTGTTGAGTTGGAGCGTAAAGAGTTGAGCCACCCCTTCGTCCATTAACTGGTCAATACCCTTATTGAGCTGTTTGGCTTTCATGGGATCTGCATTGTTGATGTAACGGAAATGCTCTGGAGAGAAACTCGGAATCCCCTTAAAACTAATGTTTTCCCCACTGGTGAGGGAATCCCCAATCTTAAAGTTTCCGGTGTCGTGCAGCCCCACAATGTCTCCGGGATAAGACACTTCTACAATCTCCTTGCGCTCGGCAAAGAAGGCATTGGGACTAGAGAATTTTAGTTTTTTCTTGTGGCGAACGTGTAGGTAGGGTTTGTTGCGTTCAAAGGTACCGGACACAATTTTAATAAAGGCGAGACGGTCGCGATGGTTGGGATCCATGTTGGCATGGATCTTAAATACAAAGCCCGCAAAGTTCTTTTCAGTGGGATCAATTTCCCGTTCCTCTGCCTGTTTTTTGAGAGGAGCAGGAGCAATGTCTACAAAGCAATTCAGTAATTCTTGTACCCCAAAGTTGTTCAAGGCTGAACCAAAAAAGACTGGCTGTTGTTCTCCGTTCAAATATTCTTCTTGGTTAAAAGGGGAGTAGACCCCATCGATCAATTCCAGTTCTTCGTTTAGGATAGCGAGTGCCTTTGTTCCTATAGCGGTCTCTAGCGCAGGATCGGTAAGGTCGTCATACTGTATCGCGGTTCCCTTCTGCTGTTTGTTTTCTTCTTGAAAGAGTTGCACGTTTTTTTCCCAGATGTTGTAGATACCCTGAAAGTCATAACCCATTCCAATGGGGAAGGTGAGGGGGGTTACCCGCAGACCGAGTTTCTGTTCTACTTCGTCCATCAAATCAAACGAGTCCTTTCCTTCTCGATCCAGTTTGTTGATGAAGACGATCATGGGGATGGAACGCATCCGGCAAACTTCTACCAATTTCTTGGTCTGTTCTTCGACTCCTTTGGCGACATCGATCACCACGATGACACTGTCAACGGCGGTAAGGGTGCGGAAGGTGTCTTCGGCAAAATCTTTGTGCCCAGGCGTATCGAGGATGTTTATTTTTTTGTCTTTGTAGTAAAAAGCCAATACAGAGGTGGCGACAGAAATCCCTCGCTGACGTTCAATTTCCATGAAGTCACTAGTGGCGCCCTTCTTGATTTTATTCGACTTTACCGCGCCGGCTTCCTGAATGGCTCCTCCAAAGAGCAACAGTTTTTCCGTAAGGGTGGTTTTCCCAGCATCGGGGTGAGAAATAATACCAAAGGTGCGGCGTTTTGCGATTTCGTCTAAAAACATGGTCGAAAAATTTTGATAAAAATACCATTATATCTTGGAAGGGCAGGACATTCAAAATAGGATTTTGGTTTTTTTATCGGTACTTTTGGTGGGCAATGAAAGAAGAAAATGTCATCCTCGTCAACGAGCAAGATGAAGCCATTGGTTTGATGCCAAAAATGGAAGCTCATGAGAAAGCAGTGCTACATCGAGCCTTCTCTGTTTTTGTGTTTAATTCAAAAGGAGAACTCATGTTACAGCAGCGCGCCCTCCATAAATATCACTCTCCCGGACTGTGGACCAACACCTGTTGTAGTCACCAACGCGAGGGAGAAACCAATTTAGCTGCTGGCGCACGTCGCTTGCAAGAAGAGATGGGTTTTGTGGTGCCCTTAAAAGAACTCTTTAGTTTTATCTATAAAGCTCCCTTTGATAATGGGCTTACTGAGCACGAGCTGGACCACGCAATGGTCGGCTATAGTGAAACGGTTCCACGTATCAATGAAGACGAAGTAGCGGCTTGGAAGTGGATGTCAATGGACGCCATTGCTAATGAGATGAAAGAGCATCCAGAGCGCTATACCGAATGGTTTAAAATCATCTTCGATCGTGTATTCACCTACCTAAAAAAAAGCAATGAAAAGAGTTAAAGTTAGTCGGAAAGCGCATTTTAATGCTGCGCATCGTTTGTACCGTAAAGATTGGTCCGATGCCCAAAATGAGGCACAGTTTGGGAAATGTTCTAACCCACATTACCACGGGCACAATTATGAATTGATCGTTAGCGTAGAAGGGGAGATTGATCCAGAAACAGGTTATGTAATGGACATGAAAGTCTTGAAAGACTACATCAAAAGTGAGGTAGAAGACGCCTTCGATCACAAGAACCTTAATATCGAAGTGCCAGAGTTTAAAAACCTCATACCATCTGCTGAGAATATGGTGGTGGTAATCCATGACAAGCTGAAGAAAATACTATCCCCCGGCCAAACCATGGAGGTGGTGTTGTATGAGACGCCACGTAATTTTGTCACCTACACCGAACAAGCATGAGTTTAAGCATTGGCGATAAAGTGCCTTCTTTTGAATTGAGCGACCAGCATGATGAGCTTTTCAAAAGTGAGACAGTGATCGGGAAAAAGCCTGCTGTCGTTTATTTTTACCCCAAAAACGAAACCCCTGGCTGTACGGCCGAGGCTTGTTCCTTTCGCGATAGTTACGAAGATTTTAAAGCCTTGGGAGCAGAAGTCATCGGGATTAGTTCTGACAGTATTGGGAGTCATAAACGCTTTGCGCAACGTCATCGTTTGCCATTTATACTCTTGGCCGACTCAAAAAAGAAAGTACAAAGCTTGTTTAAATTGCCTAAAATTTTATTTGGCTTATACACCAAGCGCATAACTTTTGTGATTAATGCCGAGGGCAAGGTTACTTATGTACACGATAGTTTGTTGGCAACTTCCCACATCAAAAAAGCCTTGAAGGCAATCCAAACGACCAATGACCAAACGGTATAAATTATTTCCTTATTTTTAACCAAACAAAAAACTATGTCTAGTAAGAAACACCTGAAAAAAGAAATCAACGATACCCTTGGGGCTTTGATTGAAGAAGTTTACGTCAAAGAATTGGCCTCTCCAAAACTCGACATAAAAAAGAGCGAGAAAATAATCGATGAAGCCATTGCGCTTTTTGACGATTTGATTCAGAAAATGCACGACGATAAAGATGCACCTAAAAAGCATTTCTCTGCAATCCGTGCTTCTCTGAAAGAAAATGCAACTGCCTTATCTGCTAAAATCGAAAAACTTTAGTCTAGCGAACTAAACTTTCGATTTGCTGCTTGAATGCTAGTCCGTATTTCGATGCCTTTACCGTTGGGGTTAGGGTGTTATACAAGCTATCTAAGAAGCTAGGTACCGCATCGCTAACTTCATAAGCGCCAATGTAGGCAGCCAATTCTTTGTCTGCATTGGTCATGGCGAAGTTAAGCGCGTACAAGTATTTACGTTTGAGTGTTTTTTGGTTGGCTTCTTCCAGTTTCTTACTGCGTTCTTCGCCACTAAGATCACTGTCTACACCCATAAACTTTTCGAGATTGTCCAAGTTTTGGTTGTTGAATTTCCGCATAATGGATTGGTACTCATTCCACAGCACTTGATTTTCTGACCCTTCAACTTTTGCACTACTCTCGAATGTGCGTAATAGCGTATTGATCTTGATGTCTCCCTTTTCGCCGAAGAATAAAATCTTTTCAGTCAAGCTATCTCCATCATCTTTGGCCATTGATAGAAAATAAAATTCTGGGCTTTTTAGGTCATGGCCTAAGCTAAAACTGTCGTCTCCTTTGATTTCAACAGAATCTACTGTGACCAAAAGAGTGTCTTCCATTTTTTGGAGGTAGAGGGTTCCTTTACGGAGACCATCAATTTTCCCAGAAACAGACATGCTTTTTTTGCTCGGCGATGAACAAAAAGTGAACAAAAGACCTAGGGAGAGGAGTGCTATTTTTTTCATTGGATATGCTTAAAGATTTAACCAGTAAGTGAGTTTAAATGTTAAACTTCTAACTCTGGGTACAAAAGTAGTTGTTGCAAAGTAATTATCGTTATAAACAATATAAAAATCTGACAGCGGGGCAAAGCGCCATTGTAAACGCGAATTGATACCCAAGGTTTCAGATTGTGAACTGTATTGAACAAAGGTATTCCAAAAAATACTTTTGCTGAAGGTGTAGTCTATTTTTGGTCCAATAAGCCATAGTTCTCCGGAGGTATAGGGTGCGGGGAAATCAATTTTGTCATAGTTCACCTTGATGCTTCCGTTGAAACGGGGTTGCAAACGAATGGCCACTTCAGAGCTGACCGATAACTTGGTGCCACTGTAGAAATCACCATACGAAGTTTGGAAATTATAATTGATTTTCTTGCTGAAATTTGAACGATAGGAAACTTCAAAATCATTGTATGAATAGCCTGTTTCTGCTGGTAAGGCAATAGCATTTTCTATTCCTATTGGATCGAAATCGTCGGTTAAATAGGTGTAACGTCTGTTGTATTCAAATTGCAAACGCGATTGGTTGGTAAAGTTAATTTCTCCCCTGGTTGAGAAAGCTCTGTCGGTGATAAGATCGTCGCTTTTTGGCTTGTCAATATAAAATATAGATTGACTCAATTCTATGGAGCGAATCTTTTTTGAATCGACCCAGAGACGATGTCCGTAGCGTAAAAAATGTTTTTGTATTCCCGTTCTACGTAAGAAACCTAAGTCAGATTGGTAGCCTTCACCAATTCTATTGAGGCCATAACGAATGATGTGTTTGCGCACATTGTAATTCAAGCGAAAGCCCGCCGAATAGGCATCAGTGATTTTATTTGGCAAAAATGATTGGTGAATAAAACTTCTCCCTGTCCATTTGTTGTCTTTAGACGCCAGGGTGTAATCCAAGCCGAGTACACGATTGAATTTATCTTGTTCATTGTCTTTGAGTTCATCCCCGGTTTGTTGGCGGTTGACAATAATAAGCCCAAGATAAGAGCGACTAAACATTTTTTGTTGAAGGCTGAAAACAGTATTGTTATTGGCCGAAATTCCGTTAGCCCTGTCTTCTTGCGTTTGCATGTTGAGAAAGCCCAAACGCATATTGTTGGAGATTTTCCCGCTTAAGCGCGCGCCGGTAATAATTTTATTTTCAATGGTGTTTCCGTCCAAGTCTTTGGCCACACCAATGCGACGAGAGAAAAAGGGTTGGGTTTCATACTGATCCCCATAATTATCAAACAGGTCGCTGTTTTGAATAAAGAACTGCCGTTTCTCTGGCAGGCGAACTTCAAAGCGGGTGAGGTTGATGATTTGATCGTCTACTTCTACCTGAGAGAAATCAGGATTTATGGTAAGATCCAAGATCATTCCATTCCGAATACTCATTTTGGCGTCTCCTCCAAAAGATAAATTTGAGTCGCTTGTGTTTTCCTCAAAATCTCTAGCAGTAATTCCGCTGGTGAAGGGAATAAGAGCAATGGGTGTTTTTGTCTTGGGTAATTCTTTATCAAACGCAAGTGTATTCATATAGGCCAAACCAGCAATACTTTGGTTCCTGGGTATTTTTGCCCAAGTAGATGAAATGTTTTTTGCAATTTCTGATCGATATACGTTTACCCGCCAATCTGTGGTGTTATCCGCATAACGTATATTGGAAAAAGGGATTTTCATTTCCGCACGATAACCTCCCTCAAATTTCTGAACCGCTACTTCCCATTTCACATCCCAAGAAAGGTTAAAATCTTGCGGAAAATTACTTCCTCCATTTGAAATAAGTGCCTCCCGTTGAACGCCCTCTGGGTTGGTGCCAAACAAAAAGGCGTTGGTGCCATCATTAAAGGTGTCAAGTACCAAGGTTACAGAGTCGCTGTTACGTGAACTAAAATCTCTTCGTAAGGAAGGCGAGATAAAGTTGTCGTAATCTGCTTCAGCCACAATAAGCACATATAGGTTTTGATTGTCGAACAAAAACTTGACTTGGGTTTGCTGTGGTGCCTGTATGCTGTCGGAAGGAAAGTATTGCCAGAAACTACTTGAGGGTTGAATCGTGTCCCAAGCAGTATCTTGTATTCCATCTATTTCAATAGTGGAGTCCGTAAAACGAGCAATTGATTCTTGTCCCTGTAACTGAATAGCATAGGACAGGGCCAAAAGGTAAAGTAGTTTTTTGATAGCTTTTTTTTGTAAACTTACAGAATATTCATTCCATTTAAGATAATTGCGAAAAAAAAACCTGTAGCATGCTACAGGTTTTTTAATGATATATATGGGGGTAAACCTAGTTAGATGCAATTGTAAAAATAAACACTTCCGTATAGGTTTCCTCTCCGTCAATATTCGATATCGTACCTGAAAATTCAGTATCGTTTAGGGTGGTGATTACCATGGTGCTCTCATATTCGGTAACAACTCCGTCGTATTCTTCATATTCCGTTAGCGTTAATTCTGATTGGTCGCTGTTGGCAAATTCCCAATCTCCTTCACCCCAATCAGAAACTTCTCCGTTGGGTCAGTAACTGATGAATAAGTAAGTTCCATAGGCAGAAAAGGTTACTTCCAATGAACCTTGCTCACAACTTTCTTCATAGGTGTCATAATCGTAATAATAAACCTCGTTTATTTGTTCAGTTACATCCACTTGCTCGCCATTTTCACCAGTTTCTTATAATTCTGCTAAACGCCATGTGTTGACGAGTTTGGCAAAGTTAGAATCTGCCGTTGCATCTTCCGCCTCATCCAAAGGTTCTTCCTTCTCAGCTGAATAGTCACCAGACAATGATGAGCCTCAAGCCCACTCGTAATCTGCAGGAATGTTGAAGACCACATCAAAAGTAGCATTTAGATTATTAGCTGTTTCTGTTACAACAATATTTGTAAGCGTGGCAATTAGGTGGTTGTTTCCAAGTACATTTACGTTCAACTCAACAGCGCTAACAGTTCCATTGGTTTCTACCATAGTGTACTGTCCAAAAGCAGCTTCTATTCCATCGGGGGTGAGGATCGAAATGGCATACATGCTGTCGGTGAATTCGATGTAGTTGAGACTACAGTTCTGCCCTTTGGCTGATGTTTTTGACGCTGAACTTCCAATACTCCAACAACCATTAATTGTTTTTTTGGCTTCAGCAGCTGTTTGTTCGGCTACGTTACCAGTAGCGTCTAAAGTAAATACTTCAACTGTTTCTTGTGGTTGGTTTGGTACATCATCATCGTTCGATGAACAGCTCGCTAGTATCAATGAAGCCGCAAATACGAACATAATTTTTTTTCATAATAATAATAGTTTAATTAAGTGCTTTGTAGCCAAATTTTTATAAAAACATAAAAAAAAATACTGTCATTGCAATGTGCGAAATGTTAAGTTAATGCGGGGCTCTAATGGACGTGTTGTTTTGGGGATTTGATGGAGCCAGTGGTGCTGAAGGGATCCAGACATAAGTAAAAGGCTTCCATGCGCGAGCTTTAGTTTAAAACGTTCTTCTTTTATGGTTCTGTGTTTTAAATGGAAAAAGCGTTCTTGCCCAAGGCTAATGGAGGCAATGACAGGGTTTTTGCCCAACTCTTTTTCATTGTCAGCATGCCAGCCATTACTGTCTTTTCCATCGCGATACAAATTCAATAAAACGGCATTGAAAGAATGCTTACTATATGTTTCTATTTTCTTTAAAATGGCCCTTAATACAGGGGTCATCGGGTTGGGTTGCATGGTGATATTTGAATAACTGTAAGGAGTCTCATCTATCGCGTGGAGGGAGGTTAGCCGTGGTTGGTTGTAGGTTTTACCATAAACAGTTATGCTGTCGCTTTGCCATGGAGTGGTTGCTAAAAGTTTTGCAAATAGTATATCAGCCTCATTTGTAGAAAGAAAAGAGGAGCAATAGTTAACTTCACCATCGGGAATTGATGGAGAAAATTCAGTTTTGTCTTCGGGGAATAATTCAAGCATTTATGCTTTTTACCCCCAAGATACATAATAGGTTCGTAAAGCGTTTATTCGTTTTTCTATAAAAAACTAAATAAAGAAAGAATTAGCGTGATCAGGTAAATTAAAAATTCAATCATGGGATAACTTTTTGTGTTATTATCGCAAAGGTATCTTTTCTACAAAGATTAAACAAAATTGGGGAGGTTTAATTCCCCAATTTTACTTATTTTATGAGTTCCACACTGCGCTGAATGAATTTTGTCAATTCTTCGCCTTTGAGCAAATTTTGAGATAAACGGGCTAAATCCAAAGTTTGTTGAATCAATCGTTCTCTTTTCTTCTCCGTCTTGGTGTTTAAAATTTGTTCAATTAAGGGGTGATTGGTGTTCACAACGAGGGTAAACATCTCTGGGAAATTTCCAAACATTCCATTTCCGCCAGCCTGTTGCATTTCTTTCATACGACGCATAAATTCAGGTTGGGTCAGCACAAAAGGTAATTGTGTGCTGCTCAAAGCTTCCAATTGGACGGTGTATTTCTCCTTTGGAACAACTGCTTCAATGATGGGTTGTAATTTTTCTTTTTCTTCGTCCGATAACTTTGAAACTGTTGCCTCATCTTTTTTGATAAGGTTTTCAATAGCGTCTCCATCTACACGAGCAAAAGAAACATTTTCATTCGACGCTTCCAATTTTTGGATCAAGTGCGATACAATAGGAGAATCAAGCAAAATTACTTGATAACCTTTTTCTTTGGCCGCTTCAATATAGGCGTGTTGTTCGTCTACATTAGATGCATAAAGAATTACGAGTTTATCGTCTTTGTCCGTTTGTAAGTCTTTGGTGGCTTCTTTTAACTCTTCAATGGTAAAGAAGTCTCCGTTTAACGTTGGATAAAGCGCAAATTTTTCTGCCTTTTCATAGAATTTGTCTTCGGACAACATTCCGTATTCAATAACAACCTTGATGTCATTCCATTTTTCTTCGAATCCAGCACGGTCTTTCTTGAAAAGACTATTGAGTTTGTCACCCACTTTCCGGGTGATGTAGTTGCTTATTTTCTTTACGGCTCCGTCGGCCTGCAAATAACTTCGCGAAACATTCAAAGGAATATCTGGCGAGTCAATAACCCCTCTTAGTAAGGTTAAAAACTCAGGTACAATCCCTTCTACATTGTCGGTAACAAACACTTGGTTTTGGTATAACTGAATCTTGTCTTTTTGCAAATTCAAGTCATTGTTCAATTTTGGGAAATATAAAATACCGGTTAGGTTGAAAGGGTAATCAACATTCAGGTGAATATTAAATAAAGGCTCTTCGAATTGCATGGGATACAATTCACGATAAAAATCATTGTAATCCTTTTCTTCTAATTCTGTGGGTTGCTTGGTCCATGCTGGAGAAGGGTTATTGATGATGTTATCAACCGTAATTGTTTCTGCCTTGCCATCTTCTGCAGCATCTTCGGCTAAGGGAAGTGTTTCTTCTTTTGTACCAAATTTAATGGGCACAGGCATGAATTTATTGTACTTATTCAGAAGCTCTTTGATACGGTTTTCTTTCAAGAATTCTTTAGAATCTTTATCGATGTGTAGAATGATTTCCGTCCCTCTTTCTGTCTTTTCGTCTGCTTCTAGGGTATATTCAGGCGATCCGTCACAGGCCCAGCGAACAGCAGCTTCGTCTTTAAACGACTTGGTAATGATCTCTACTTTCTCAGCTACCATAAAGGCTGAATAGAACCCAAGCCCAAAGTGACCGATAATTCCACTGCCTGAAGCACTGTCTTTATATTGCTCCAAGAATTCTTCTGCACCAGAAAATGCTACTTGGTTGATGTATTTTTCCACCTCGTCAGACGTCATTCCAATCCCTTGATCAATTATATGTAGGGTTTTCTTTTTCGCATCTACCTTGATTTCGATCATTGGCGAACCAATGTCTCCCTTGGCCTCGCCAAGACTACTGAGATGTTTGAGTTTTAGGGTTGCGTCTGTTGCGTTTGAGATCAGTTCACGTAAAAATATTTCGTGATCGCTATACAAGAATTTTTTGATTAATGGGAAAATGTTCTCTACTGAAACATTGATTTTACCTGAAGACATAGTGTGTGTTTTTTTATTTCTACTAGGGCAAAAACAATTCCAAGTTTTGAATGCTGACAAATTGACATTTTTATTTACTTATTTTTTGTTTAATTATTTTTAAAAAAGAATAAACATTGACTATCTTTGACTACTAAATATTGATGAAAATGGCGACGAAAACCGAAACGATGAAAACAAACATCCTAAGTACGTATACCCAACATGCTCTTGAACATGAAGCCTTTCCAACTTCGGTGTATAAATTTTGCAAAGAAAACAGTATTGACGAAACAGAGTTTTATAACACCTATGCTTCTTTAGATTCCGTTAAGCATGCAGTTTGGCAGGCATTTTATGACAATGCATCCGCCTTGTTGGCAAAAAACGAGCATTTTGACAGCCTTAGCAGAAAAGATCGTTTACTGACGTTCTTCTATACCTTCTTTGAGGTGCTTTTGTTGAACCGTAGTTATGTGTTATTTGCTTTGCATGAAAATGCGCAACCCATGAAAAATTTGGGACAGATGAAGCAATTGAGAAAAGCGGTGAAGGCCTTTGCAGCAGAATTGATTGAAGAAGGAAATGAAGATAAAACGCGTTTAGCCCAGAACCCTACAGAATTATTTTCTGAAGCAACTTGGGGACAGCTCTTACTCTTGATGAAATTTTGGATGAACGACAGTTCGGCCAGTTTTGAGAAAACGGACGCCTTGATCGAAAAATCTGTCACAGTAGCATTTGAAGTTTTTGACAACACGCGTTTAGAAACCTTGTTGGATTTGGGGAAATTTTTGTGGAAAGAAACAACAGGAAAAGCATAATTGAAAACATTAGATCGAATACCAACTGGGAAAATTGAACGTGCGAGCAAACTAGTGTCTACAGGGGTTAAACTTGGTGGAAACTATATCAAATACATTGGGGACAAAATCATTGACCCAGAAAATGCCCGCGAAAACCTTGACCAAGAAAATGCCAAAGATATTTATGATGGCCTCAAAACCTTAAAAGGTAGTGCTCTAAAGGTAGCCCAGATGTTGAGCATGGAGAAGAATTTACTCCCTTCTGCCTATGTAGACCGTTTCAGCTTGGCTCAGTTTTCTGTACCGCCTTTGTCAGGACCCTTGGTGCGAAAGACCTTTAAAAAATACTTTGGGGAATATCCAGAAGATATTTTTGATACGTTTGCGCCCGAATCGGTGAATGCTGCCAGCATAGGTCAAGTGCACTTGGCCAATAAGAATGGAAAAAAATTAGCCGTTAAAATTCAATATCCTGGAGTGGCAAACAGCATAGGTTCAGACCTCGCATTGGTCAAGCCCGTTGCTTCTCGTATGTTTAACCTTAAAGGGCAGGACACCGAGAAATTCTTCAAAGAAATTGAAGGGAAGTTAATGGAGGAAACCAATTACACCCTCGAGCTTGCTCAAAGTGAATCCATACGCGAAAAGTGTGCGGGGATTCCAAATTTGTTGTTCCCCAATTATTATGCAGACTATTCCTGTGAAAAAATACTCACTATGGATTGGATGGAAGGTATTCACTTATCAGAATACACCAAAAACAATACAGACAAAGAAAAGAACAATCGTTTGGGACAAACACTGTGGGATTTCTATATGTATCAAATGCATATTTTGCGTAGTGTGCACGCCGACCCACATCCGGGAAATTTCTTGATCACTGATAAAGCCGAGTTGATAGCTATCGATTTTGGTTGTATTAAAGAAATTCCAGATGAATTTTATGTGCCCTATTTCGAGCTTTCGAATGCGAAGGCAATTAACGATATCGAATTTTTTACGGAGAAAATTACCGAATTAGAAATCCTACGAGATGACGATTCTCCTGAGGCAAAAAAATACATCGTCGCGCTTTTTCACGACATGCTAAGTATTTTCACCTTTCCATTCCACGGAGAAACTTTTGATTTTTCCGACAGTACCTTCTGGGGTAAAATCGCATCGATCAGCGACCGTTTGGCCAACGATGAATACCTGCGTAAGTTAAACGGAAACAGAGGATCACGTCATTTTCTTTATATCAATAGAACCTTCTTTGGATTATATAATTTGATGCACGATCTAAAGGCAGAAATTGTTGTGGATAACTACAAGTGCTATATTTAATTTTCTTTCCCTATTTTAGCTACACACATCCAAATAATCTAACTACATTTTATGTACAATTCGCGAATAATCGGAATGGGTAAATTCTTACCTGATAATATAGTAACCAACGAAGACCTCTCTAAATTGATTGACACATCGGACGAGTGGATTACCGAGAGAACGGGTATAAAAGAAAGACGTCACATTGTTAAAGGGAGTGGAGATTCTCCAGCCACCATGGGAAACAAGGCCGCTTTAATTGCATTGGAACGTGCCAATCGTGCGCCAGAGGATATTGACATGATTCTGTTTGCTACCCTAAGTCCAGATTATTATTTTCCTGGTTCGGGAGTATTGGTGCAAAAATTATTGGGCATACCAGCCTGTCCAGCCATGGATATTCGTATGCAGTGTTCTGGTTTTATTTATGGTTTGTCAACCGCAGATCAATTTATCAAGACGGGGATGTATAAAAATGTGTTGGTCATTGGCGCTGAAAATCATTCCGGAGGACTTGATTTTACCACACGTGGCCGCGGTGTTTCAGTCATCTTTGGCGATGGAGCAGGAGCAGCAGTGCTGACCCGAGAAGAAGATCCAAACAAAGGTATTTTATCTTCTCACCTATATTCTGAAGGTCAGCATGCCGAAGAACTTTCCCTTATTGGGCCAAGTACCATGCGATGGGTTCCTGAAATTATTGCCGAAAATGATCCAACGGACGAGAGCTACTATCCCTACATGAATGGACAAACTGTATTCAAACACGCTGTGGTGCGTTTTTCTGAAGTAATCAATGAAGGTTTACAAAAGAACAACTGGGCAGCAAGCGATATCGACATGTTTGTGCCGCATCAAGCCAATCTTAGGATCTCTCAATTTATTCAAAAGAAATTCCAATTGCGCGACGATCAAGTATACAACAACATCATGCGCTATGGTAACACTACTGCAGCTTCCATTCCAATTGCGCTAACAGAAGCGTGGGAAGAAGGTAAAATTAAAGAAGGTGACAAAGTTGTCTTGGCTGCTTTTGGTAGTGGCTTTACCTGGGGAAGCACATTAATGCATTGGTAGGATGAAAACATTAGTGTTGGGTGCCTCCACCAATCCAGAACGTTATGCCTACAAGGCCATCGAGAAATTAACAGCACATAAGTACGAACTGCTTGCTTTGGGATTTCGCCCAGGAGAGGTTTTGGGTCATACCATTGAAACAGAAAAGCAACCGTGGGAAGGTATAGATACCGTTACGCTGTATCTTGGGCCAGCCCGTCAAGAAGCCTATTTTGACTATGTGATTTCCTTACGACCAAGACGTGTATTATTCAATCCGGGTACAGAAAACCCAGCTTTTGAGTCTCTATTGCAAGCCATTGGAATCCAAGCAGAGCGAGCGTGTACTTTAGTTCTCCTTGCGACGAATCAATACTAAGCCAAGGAAAGTGAACAACCCGTTTAGCGGAAGTAATTCATAACCAATTTGATATCCACCGAGGTAGGACGCATCAATGCTTCCAACAACACTAGTAAGGAGTACCGAGGTGAAAACCACAATCCACACTTTTTTATCGTGTATTTGATAGGAAGTGAAAATCCCGAAAGAGAACAAGCCCAAAAGGGGGCCATAAGTATAGCCAGCAACCGTTAAAAGACCATCAATTACATTTCGATCCAAGATGTGTTTGAAAGCTATAACCACTAAAATCAATAGGACGCTCATGCCGATATGGGTTTGCTTGCGAATCTTTTTTTGTTGCTCGGTAGAATGTTCTTTAAGCGATAAAAAATCGATACAAAAAGAGGTGGTCAAGGAGGTAAGTGCACTGTCTGCACTACTGTAGGCTGCAGCAATTAAACCTAAAATAAACGTAATAGCAACACCAAGGCCAAGTTTTCCATTCAAGGCAATTTCAGGAAACAGTAAATCTGTTTTCGGCTTTCCGTCCATCATCGGTAAGGCAATACCTCCTTTTTTAGCATAGATGTAAAGTAATGCCCCCAACAGCATGAAAAGTCCGGTGACAATGACCAAGACAATGCTGAAAACCACCATGTTTTTTTGCGCATCTTTTAAATTTCGACAGCTCAAGTTTTTTTGCATCATGTCTTGATCTAGCCCTGTCATACAAATTGTGACAAAGGCTCCGCCAATGAACGATTTGATAAAATACCCACGTTCAAGCAGAGAGTCTGTAACAAAGACTGTATTGTATTGGTCAAATTCTGATGATTGGATAAACTCCACAAAACTCCAATCCAAGGCTTGGTTGATATAGGTAATGGAGAGAAATACAGCTGCAATCATGAGGGTTGTTTGCAGGGTGTCGGTCCATAGTATGGTTTTGATTCCACCTTTTTGGGTATAGACCCAAATCAATGTAATGGATAATACAACGGTTAGCTCGAAAGGTACATTCCAGGCGTCAAAAATAAATTGCTGTAAAACAATGGCAACCAAGAACAAACGAAATGCTGCACCCAAGACGCGTGAAATAAAGAAAAAAAAGGCTCCAGCTTTATGGCTATTTCGTCCCAATCGCTTGGCTAAATATTCATAAATAGAGGTTACATTGTTGGTGTAGTAAATGGGAAGCAACACGTAGGCCACCACAAAATAGCCCACGCCATAGCCCAAGACAACTTGAAAATAGTTGAACTGAGAACTGTCGACCCAGCCAGGAACCGAAATGAAGGTCACACCAGAAAGCGAGGCGCCTACCATACCAAAAGCAACCACATACCAAGGTGCATTTCTATTGGCGGTAAAAAAACCTGCATTGGTGTCTTCTTTCCCTGTGAAATAGGAGATAGCAATCAAGATCAAAAAGTAGCCAATAATGAGGGCGAGAATAAAGCTAGGTGTAATCATATTTTATAAAGGTATAAAAGAAAAATCAATCGAGAATTTGTAAATTTGACCTCATGGAATTCTCCTCAAAATTATTGGAACAGGCCGTAAATGAAATGGCGCAATTACCCGGTATTGGAAAGCGTACTGCATTGCGCATGGTGTTGCATTTATTGAAACAGCCCAAAGAGCAAACACTCGCCATGACCAAGGCCTTGGACGCTTATCGGACGGAAGTTATTTTTTGCGAACAGTGTCATAACTTATCTGATGTTGCACTATGCGAAATTTGTGCCAGTCCTGCTCGAGACGCCACTCAATTGTGTGTAGTTGAAGATATCCGCGATGTAATGGCCATTGAAAATACAGGACAATTCAAGGGTAAATACCATGTCCTCAATGGTGTGATTTCTCCAATAGACGGAGTTGGCCCCCACGATTTAACCATCAATTCGTTGGTAGAGAAAGTTAAACTGGGTACGGTCAAAGAAGTTATTTTTGCCTTGAGTGCCACCATGGAAGGCGACACAACCATTTTTTATATCAACAAACAAATTCACTCTTTTGAGGTGAAAATTTCAACAATAGCTCGGGGAATCCCCGTGGGCGATGAGCTAGAATACACCGATGAGGTAACCTTAGGGAGAAGTATACTCAAGCGTGTGCCTTATGAGGACTCTCTTTCCTAAGAAAGGCAAAGTCTAGTAGAATTTTGGTACCTTTGTATCGCCTTAAAATGTAGATGTCACATGGGAAAATTTATGCTTAAACTACCCTCAATGGGGGAGAGTGTAACCGAAGCTACTTTAACCGCTTGGTTAAAAGAAGTTGGCGACACCATTGAAATTGATGATTCAGTTTTGGAAGTGGCCACCGACAAAGTAGATTCTGACGTTCCGTCTGATGTTGCAGGTACACTTGTTGAAAAGCGATTTAATGTCAACGATGTTATTCAAGTCGGTGATGTTATTGCCGTTATTGAATCAGCCGCTATTGAAAACACAGTTGAAGAAGTTGTTCCGCTGCAAGTGACCGCTGAGCAAGAGCAGGAAATGCCGCCGCTGCCTCAAGAAATCATTGAAATGGTAGAGGCACCCATTGCTCCGGCTGAACCAACGGATTTACCGTTACCTAAAAACCAAGATTCGACACGTTTTTACTCTCCTTTGGTGCGAAATATTGCTGCAGCTGAAGGTATTTCTGCAGAAGAGCTTGAAACTATTCCAGGGAATGGAGAAAGTAATCGGGTAACCAAAAAAGATATTTTTGCCTATTTAGAAGATAGAGATAAAACGGCTATATCTACAAATAAAGATGTGCTTATTTCTGCTCAACAAGCATCCAAGTCGCCACCTCCTCCAATCGTATCTGGAGAAGACCAAATTATCGAAATGAGCCGCATGGGGAAACTCATCTCCAATCACATGACAGAAAGTAAGAATACTTCTGTACATGTTCAATCCTATGTCGAAGCTGATGTAACAGATTTATGGGATTGGCGTGAGAAGACGAAAGGACAATTTCAGGCTAGAGAAGGGGAGAAGTTAACTTTTACACCCATTTTTATTTCAGCCATCATACATGCATTGAAAGAATTTCCGTTGTTGAATAGTTCGGTCAATGGAGACCAAATAATACAAAAACGCAACATCAATATTGGCATGGCCACTGCCTTGGGCGATGGAAACTTAATTGTTCCGGTCATTAAGAAGGCAGACCATTTAAACTTGGTCGGTTTGGCCAAGGCGGTAAACGATTTGTCCAATCGTGCCCGCCTCAATCAATTGCAACCCGAAGAAGTGCAAGGAGGAACATATACCGTAACCAATATTGGTAACTTTGGGTCTATAACAGGAACACCCATCATCAATCAGCCACAAGTCGGGATCATAGCCCTTGGGGTTATTCGTAAGATGCCAGCTGTCATCGAAACTGCTGATGGCGATTTTGTTGGAATCCGAAGAAAAATGATTTTATCGCACAGTTATGATCATCGTATCATTAACGGTGCAATGGGAGGTCAGTTTGTGAAAGCTGTTGCCAACTATCTTGAGCAATGGGACACATCAATAACATTTTAAATACTAACTATGGGACTAGAACTTCACCGATCACTTTGCTTTTTTGATCTTGAAACAACTGGAGTAAATGTGGTTTCAGATCGCATTGTTGAAATTGCCATTCTCAAACTACTCCCTAACGGAAACCGAGAAGGAAAAACCTGGTTGGTCAATCCAGGTATGCCTATTCCTAAGGGCGCCTCAGACGTACATGGTATTACCGATGATAAGGTTGTCAATGCACCGGTTTTTAAACAATTGGCCAGCGAAATTCATGCCTATATCAAAGACTGTGATCTTGCGGGTTTTAACTCTGATCGTTTTGATATTCCCTTGCTGGCAGAAGAATTTATGCGTGCTGAAGTCGATTTTGATCTCACCCGCCACAAGACGGTCGACGTACAAACCATTTTCCATAAAATGGAGAAAAGAACCCTTGGTGCTGCCCTCAAGTTTTACTGTGATAAAGAATTGATCAATGCTCATTCGGCCATGGCCGACACAGAGGCAACCTGCGACGTTCTACTGGCACAGCTTGACCGTTATGAAGAGTTGGAAAATACGACCGCTTTTTTAAGTGAGTTCTCTTCCCATAAACGCACTGTAGATGTTGCTGGTTTCATTGTGTATAACAAAGATAATGTGCCCACTTTCTCTTTTGGAAAGCACAAAGGGAAAACGGTTGACGAGATACTTGAAAAAGAACCGGGTTATTTTGGCTGGTTAGTCAATGCGGATTTCCCCCTTTACACCAAGAAAATACTAACCGCCCTAAGATTGCAGAAACTCAATAGTGGAAAATAGATGAAAATTATTTGCATTGGTCGAAACTATACCGATCACATTAAAGAGTTGAAAAATGAAAAGCCTACTGATCCAGTTGTGTTTTTAAAACCCGACACTTCCATACTCCTCAAAGGGCAGCCTTTTTTTATACCCGAATTTTCGCAAGATGTTCATCATGAAGTGGAAGTTTTGGTCAAAATAAATCGAATAGGGAAACATATTCAGCCCAAGTTTGCCCATAAATATTACGACCAAATAGGTCTTGGAATCGACTTCACTGCGCGCGATCTTCAAGCTAAACTAAAAGCCAAAGGTTTGCCTTGGGAAAAAGCCAAGGGTTTTGATGGAGCTGCTGTAGTGGGGAAATGGCTTCCAAAAGACAGTTTACCCCATGTGGATGATTTGACTTTCAGCTTAACCAAGAATGGTGAAACTGTTCAGTCGGGATCGTCCAGTCTCATGCTGTGGAAGATAGATGAGTTAATCGCCTATGTTTCACAATTTTTCACCTTAAAAATAGGTGATATACTTTTTACGGGAACTCCAGCAGGTGTGGGCCCAGTCGCCATAAACGACACCTTAGTTGGAACCCTAGAAGGAAAGGAACTATTTTCTATAAAAGTCAAATAATGTTAGCAGAAATTGTCAGTATTGGCGATGAAATCCTCATCGGCCAAATTGTAAATACCAATGCCGTATTTATTGCCAAAGAATTGAATAAAATTGGAATAGAAGTAGTTCAAATCACCTCTATTTCTGATAAAAAAGAAGCCATTGTCAAGTGTTTAGATGATGCCCAACAGCGTGCACAAGTCATTATTTTGACAGGAGGATTAGGTCCTACAAAAGATGATCTTACGAAGCATACCCTCTGTACTTACTTTGATGATGTATTGGTGAAAAATGAGGAAGTTCTTGAGCGTATTGAGGTAATGTTCAAAAAATATGTTCCTACACCCATCAACGACGAGAACAGAAAACAGGCCTTGTTGCCTTCAAAGGCAAAGGTCTTGGAAAATAAAATGGGTACTGCCTCTGGAATGTTGTTTGAAGTGGAAGATCGGGTAGTGATATCTCTTCCCGGAGTTCCTTTTGAAATGAAAGCCCTTATCAGTAATGAGGTGATTCCTGCACTTCAGCAGCACTATACCCGTCCGTATATCATTCATAAAACTGTGTTGACTTACGGTTTAGGAGAGAGTGTCATTGCAGAACGTATAGAGGATTGGGAAAACAATTTACCGGTTGACATAAAGCTAGCTTATTTACCCAATATTGGTCGCGTACGCTTACGCCTTTCTGGAAAAGGACCAGATCTTGACGTCATTACAGCACGCATAGAGGAACAGGTCGCCAGTTTGTTGCCTCAAATTGAAGATATTTTTATGGGCTTTGAGGAAGAAGCATCTGTGGAAGAACAAATTCAAAAAAAGTCAATCTCTGAAGGCTTTACCTTAGCATTAGCGGAAAGTTGTACCGGCGGAGAAATCGCGGCTAGGATAACTAAAATCCCTGGTGCTTCTGGCTATTTTAAAGGAGGGGCAGTAGTGTATCACGCCCAAAGTAAAGTCGATCTTTTGGATGTACCCGCCAGTTTAATTGAACAGAAGGGAGTAGTTAGTGTTGAGGTGGCAGAAGCCATGGCCATGGGAGCGAAACAGAAATATGGTTCGACTCATGCTGTTGCTACCACAGGAAATGCTGGCCCCAGCAAAGGCGATGAAGCCGTTGAGGTAGGGACAGTCTGTATTGCCATTGCTTCGCCAAGCGGTGTATATGCAGAGGAATTTAGTTTTGGTAAGAGTCGTGAGCGTGTAATACAAAAGGCTGTGAATAAGGTTTTTGAATTACTATTTAAAAGCTTGTCCTGAAGCTTTTTTAGAATCCCTTCCAGGCATTCACAGCCGTTTGGATTGAATCCATTATTTATTCAAATAATTTAAACAAAGTGTTTTTTAAATCAACAAAAAAAAGTAAATTTGCATCCTGTTTAGAACAACAGTTAAAATAACGATTATGTCTAGAGTTTGTGAAATTAGTGGAAAGCGTGCTCAATTTGGAAACAATGTTTCCAAAGCGATGAACAAAACTAAGCGTCGTTTCGAGGTCAACTTGATCAAAAAGCGTTTCTTCATTCCAGAAGAAGATAAGTGGGTTACCCTAAAAATTTCTACTTCTGTTTTGAAAACAATTAACCGCAAAGGAATTGCAGCTGTTTTGAAAGAAGCTAAAGCACAAGAGGCATTATAATATTAGACCATGGCAAAGAGAGGAAACCGCGTTCAGGTGATTTTGGAATGTACAGAACATAAAGCTTCTGGAAGACCAGGTACGTCACGTTACATTACAACCAAAAATAAAAAGAACACTCCAGATCGTTTGGAAATTAAAAAATTCAACGCGATCTTAAAAAAAATGACTGTTCACAAAGAAATTAAATAGTTATGGCAAAGAAATCAGTAGCAACCTTACAAACAGGTTCAAAACGTCTAACCAAAGTAATTAAGATGGTAAAAAAAGGAGATGCCAAGTCATATTCTTTTGTTGAAACCATCACTGGACCAGATCAAATTAACGATTGGTTGAGTAAACATTAAATCTATTTTAGATTTTACTTTAGAAAAGCTACTTTTACAGTAGCTTTTTTTTTACAACAATATGAGCATATTAGGCAAACTATTTTCTGGAGAAGATCCGCAACTAAACAAAGGCTTGGAAGCGACCAAGAAATCTTTCTTTTCTAAACTTGGAACGGCTATTGCTGGACGATCAGAAGTTGATGTTGCAGTATTAGACGATCTTGAAGAAGTACTAATTACAGCTGATGTTGGCGTACCCACCACCCTTAAAATTATCGATGCTATAGAAGCCCGTGTCGCTAAAGATAAATATCTAGGAACGCAAGAATTAAAAGTCATTTTACAAGATGAGATTCAGGCAATATTATCTGCGCAAGAAACCGAAACCGCTTTTTCTTTTTCCCAGAACTTCTCCAATAAACCGCATGTGATTATGGTTGTTGGAGTGAATGGTGTTGGGAAAACGACTACCATCGGGAAATTGTCTCATCAATTTACCCAAGCGGGAAAGAAAGTTATTTTAGGTGCTGCCGATACCTTTAGGGCAGGAGCGATTGACCAATTGCAAGTTTGGGCAGATCGTTCTGGCGTCGCTTTGGTGCGTCAAGAAATGGGAAGTGACCCTGCCTCTGTAGCCTTTGATACGATTCAATCTGCAGTAAGTCAAAATGCAGATATTGTTTTGATCGACACGGCTGGAAGATTGCACAATAAGGTAAATTTGATGAATGAGCTGACCAAGGTCAAGCGTGTCATGGACAAAATTGTTCCAGATGCTCCACATGAAGTACTTCTCGTATTGGATGGTTCTACTGGACAAAATGCTTTTGAACAAGCGAAGCAGTTTACTGCTGCAACCGAAGTTTCTGCATTGGCCATTACCAAGTTAGACGGTACCGCAAAAGGAGGTGTTGTTATGGGGATTTCAGATCAGTTTAACATTCCTGTCAAATTTATTGGCGTAGGAGAAGGTATTGAAGACCTAAAAATCTTTGACAGTAGTGCTTTTGTTCACTCCTTTTTTAACTAAATTATCTATGAAGACTGTTTTAAAAACATTGGTTGGCGCAATTGCTGTAGTTGTTTTAACTTTTTTTATGGGGCCAAAGGTAGATGCTCCTGTGGTCACTAAGCCATTACCCGAAATTGACATTCCATTGGAAGGTTTGACAGAATGGATTGCCCAAAAGGAAGCGGCCTTTACCACAATAAAAGCAGACAATGAGTCTAAACTAGTTTTTGCTGATTCAATACCGCAAAAAACTGAATATGCCATCGTGTACTTGCACGGTTTTTCAGGAAGTGCAGAAGACGGCGCTCCGGTGCATGAACAGGTAGCTGCAGCACTGGGTGCAAATATCTATTTGCCACGTTTACTGGCACACGGTTTGGACGGTGAAGAGAATTTACTCGAATACACCGGGGAAGGTTCTTTGGATACCGCCCGTGAAGCTCTGGCTGTTGGGAAAATTTTAGGGGAGAAAGTCATCCTAATTGGGACTTCCACAGGCTGTACACTTGCACTTGCATTGGCTGCAGAACACCCAGAACTAGCAGCTTTAGTTCTCTATGCGCCAAATATTCGTATCAATCACCCCTTAGATTTCGTGGCTACTCTACCTTGGGGTCTGCAAATCATTAGACAGGTGGAAGGCAGTCTTTACCATACGATTCAAAACCCATCTGACGATAAGAAACAATATTGGACGACTAAATATCGACTAGAAGCTCCTTTGCAAATGCAGAAATTATTAGAAACTGCAATGATTCCAGCAACTTTTAACAAGATTACAGTGCCTGTATTTTCAGGGTTTTATTATAAGAATGAAGCTGAACAAGATCCTACAGTTTCGGTAGCTGCAATGCGTCAAATGTTTCAAGAACTGGGAACAGCCCCAAACTTGAAAGAAGAAAAAGCTTTTCCTAATGCAGGCGCTCATGAAATTGGGTCTGCACTGGTTACCGACAATCATGGGGAAGTAAAAGAAGCAACACTCGAATTTCTCAACCGTATTTTAAACTAATATGCGAACAAAAAGCACCAAACAAAATACGATCAACGTCATAACCCTTGGCTGTTCAAAAAACATTTATGATTCGGAAGTCCTTATGGGTCAACTCCAAGCCAGTGGAAAGGATGTTGTCCACGAAAAAGAAGGGAATATTGTTGTGATCAACACCTGTGGATTTATCGACAATGCCAAAGAGGAGTCGGTCAACACTATTTTGGATAATATCAAACGCAAAGAAGCTGGAGAAATCGATAAGGTTTTTGTTACGGGTTGCCTGAGCGAGCGCTACAAACCAGACCTTCAAGAAGAGATTCCGCAAGTTGATGAATATTTTGGCACGAGTGAATTGCCTCAGTTGCTTAAGGCTTTAGAGGCAGACTATAAACACGAATTGTTGGGCGAACGCATTACAACCACCCCAAAAAACTATGCTTACTTTAAAATTTCTGAAGGCTGTGATCGTCCCTGTTCTTTTTGTGCTATTCCATTAATGCGTGGAAAACACCGTTCTACTCCCATAGAAAATCTGGTAAAACAAGCTGAGTCTCTTGCCAAGGATGGCGTGAAAGAGCTTATCTTAATAGCACAAGACCTTACCTATTACGGTTTAGACATTTATAAGAAACGCAATCTTGCTGAATTACTCGAAGCCTTGGTTAAGGTGGAAGGAATTGAGTGGATCAGAATGCATTATGCTTTTCCAACTGGTTTTCCAATGGATGTACTTGAGGTGATGAAAAGAGAACCCAAGGTGTGTAATTATTTAGATATTCCGTTACAGCACATTAGTGATTCGATTTTAAAATCCATGCGAAGAGGAACGACAAAAGCAAAAACAACAGCTTTGTTGGAAGATTTCCGTGCTGCTGTTCCAGGAATTACCCTGCGTACAAGCTTAATCGTAGGTTATCCCGGTGAAACAGCAGCTGATTTTGAAGAGCTCAAAGCTTGGGTCAAAGAAATGCGCTTCGAACGTCTAGGTTGTTTTATCTATTCACATGAAGAAAACACCCATGCACATCAGTTAGAAGACGATGTCCCTGAAGAGGAAAAACAACGACGTTCTGCCGATATAATGGAGGTTCAATCACAAATTTCATGGGAATTAAACCACGCAAAAGTGGGCCAAACTTACCGTTGTATTATTGATCGTAAAGAAGGAAATTACTTCGTGGGAAGAACAGAAATGGATTCTCCTGATGTCGATAATGAGGTGTTGGTTGATGCAACTAAATTCTACCTAAAACAGGGAGAATATGTTAATCTAACCATCACAGAAGCGGCAGATTTCGATTTATATGCCGAGCCTATTGCTTCCTAGCTAGTTTTAGTTCAGCTGTTTTGGTAATGGCTGGAAGTTCACTTAAATCGTATTGGTAAATCACTCCTTCACCCACAAGAATGGCCGAGGGGAAGTCCACGATGATGTCATAAGCAAAAGGGATGGCCTCGGTGTTGACTATTTCTGGGTTTTCTCGATCAGTAACATTAAATATTTTTAGCCCTGCACTGCCATCACAAACAAGCAAATGATCTTGGTAAATGGTTAGGCCATGTGGATTAAAAAGTACTTGTCTTGAAACGACTTCTAGGTTTTGCGGATCACGGATATCAATGATTTGTAATTCGTTTGTTTCAGTAAAGCAATTCGTTCCTCCGCGCAAGGTGACATAAGCATAGTTGGCGTCTGCTACTACAGGATCACAACTTCTAAAATGTTCAATACTATTGATGTATTCCGGATTGCTTGGCGTTGAAACATCATACATTAGCATACCCGTCGTAGACCCCACAAAAAGTATTTCGTTGCGTTGGAAAAGTGTTTCAGCTTGAGTGCTGGTGTCCAAACGTGCAAAACGTGAAGGAAGGTAATTATCTCCAATAGAAAATAGAACCAGTTCATTGGAATTTATGGTGTATAAATAACGATCAATTGGCAAAAAACGGGTCATCGAACCTGCTGTAGAAACTTCCCCGAAACTTTGGTCGCCTGCTGCAGTAGTATTGATCGCATCAGTGCTTTCAAGCGCTAGATAACGGAGTTGTATTTCTTTGAGAGGTTCTTTCCGTATTTCACTGCGCCATGCCGTTACGATACCTAAACTACTATCTATGGGGTCATAGCGGGTGTATTCTCTACTGTCTACTGTATTGATAGTCGTTTCCAGCGTCACATATGGATTGTAGTAGAACACTTCTTCAACAGTGAATTCTTCAATTAATTCGGGTTGTGTAATGGTACTGATATCAAAGACTACCAAAGCAGAAAACATATCGCTGTACAAATGGTTGTCGATAATGCTCATGTCCAATGATCCTGGGATAGAAATAAAATGCAAGTTTAGCGGATTTGCTGGATCGCTATTGTCTACCACATGAATGCCTTCTAGGGGCTTATTGATAAAGATGTACTGTTGGTAGGTGACAATTTTCCCAGCCTGTGCATAGTCTTTGGGAGGAGCAACGCTCACTTTTTGCGCAAGTTGAGAAGTGGTTTCGTAGACGGGTACAAAGTAAGTGACATCAACTAAGTCACTGTCATTAATAACTTCATCTTTAAATAAGTTACAGCCCGAAAAAAGCAGACTAAATAAGAACAAATAAACAAGCGAAAGAGAATATGATTTCATGCTAAACAGTTTAATTTTCTTACAATACAAATTGTATGCCATGGATTACATGAAAAGGGCATTGACCAGCCATAATTTCCCATTCTCCCAAAAACTTCGGTACAGTGGGTTGTCAACAAAATAAACAACAGACCCTCTACCAACACGTTCTGTACCAAACAATAAAGATTCACTTTGTAATCCGATTGCCTTGTCACCACTAAATCCTGCGACTGGCTGTACAGCTTTTGATAGATAGGCAGCCGTTCCGTTGTCTTCCAACATCGTATAGGCAGCAGCACTTGTTTTGAGTGTAAAGTAGTTGGAAGAATATCCAGCTGCAAGCGGATGGCTTGAATCTACATTCGCTTTATAAATACTTCCGTAGATGACCGAGCGGATGCTTTCGCGTTCTTGATCGCCAAATGCAATGTCTTCGGCGTCCTCATCGGTGCCTTTTTTGAGTTCCAAGCTAAATAGATTATTTTTGGTGAAAGCGTTTAGTGCACTACCTAGTGCAATTACTCTTCCGCCAGCTTTTACCCATTGACTCAAGGCGTTTTCCCCTTCAGTGTCAAAAAGGTTTGAATAGTATCCAGGTGGTATTATCAATACATCTAACTTGGATAAGAATCGTGCATTAAGACGCTCATCGCTCATTTGAACAATGGGGTAGTTGAGCTGTTGTTCGAAAAAATGCCATACTTCGCCATAGCCCTGGGGTATCGCACTATCACTTTTTAAAAGACCAATGGTCTTGTTTGCAATAAAGTTCAACTGATTGGACCCTAGATCTGGACCCTGATCGGATAATCCAGAACTGAGTGAACTTACTTCTTGGCCGGTTTCTTTGGCAATTTTAGCGACCATTTCTCCCAAATTAGCGACATGCTTATTTTGTGTTTTTAAGACAAATACGGACCCCATATCCCATCGCTTTCCACCGTTAGTTAGTGGAACTTCATTGTAGGAAACACGAAGTCCAGCTTTGATCAAGGCGGCTAAATACTCACCATCTTGAATGCTTTTACGTTCTGAAGCATAGGCGTATGCATTCTTTTCGATTGCGGGTTGTTCTGAAGAAATTGCAAGGGGTTTTGTTTTTACGGTTTGGTTACTGGCGACAGCTTTTAACCCGTATGCATAAGGCAATGCCCATGAGGTGATATCGTACGTCAAAGAATCAGAAAAGTGGGTTTGTGGCTCGAACAAGGCTTGAATCAATCTGCTCTTCTTGCCGTTGCCATTTAATACAATTGCTTCAGTGCCAAAAGAACTAGTTTTGGTTTTTTGCGTAGTAAAGTCAATTCCTTTGATGTTGGTGGTTTGTGCCAATTGCTTTAAGGGAATTTGATGCGCATCGAGTAAACGCTTCAAGGCATCCATTTTATCCGTTGGGCCTTCAAGGGCATAGGTGGCATATTTTCCTTTATTATCGGCATGATAGGCGCTGAATTCTTTGTTCAAACGTATGACATTATTGTGCGCTACTTCAACCGTTGAAAGACCACTAGTGTAATGATGCGCAATCCGGTCTTTCAGACTAAGTAAATCGCCAACACTGTTACAAATACTTAATCCGGCACGTCCGCTTCCTCCTTGTTCATAGGTCATTCCAATGGCGCCATTAAACATGGGATAGGTGTCTCCATAACCTGGGTAGAGCAGGTCAAAAACTTCATCAGTAAAATACAACCAGCCTTCTTTGTCAAAATAGCGGCTGTGATTTTTAGCAATGGTAGCCTGAAAATCACGTTGGAAATCAGTAATTACCTCATGATAGGGTTCTACTGCTGGTGCAAAATAATATGGACTATCGACCCCTTGCTCATGGAAATCAACATGAATTTGTGGCATCCAAGCCAAATAGATGGGTAGACGTTGTTGCGATTCTTTCTGACTCAACCATGCCCAGTCACGGTTTAGGTCAAAATAATAGTGGTTGTATCTCCCGCCAGGCCAATCTTCAAAATGTTCGTTGGCTAGGGGTGAGCTATCAAAAGGAGTACTTTTTACTTGGTTGTACCAATTAACATAACGATCTCGCCCGTCAGGATTGATACAGGGATCCATGATCACGATTAGATTCTTTAACCAATCTTGCTTTTCTGTCACAAGAGTGTGCAAAGTTTTAAGCGCCGCTTCTGTACTGGTAGATTCATTCCCGTGAACATTATAACTCAGCCAAATAATACTGTATTCTTTTGTTGTTTCTTTTGCTCCTTGCTCATAGCCAATGGATCGTAAATGATCTTTGCGTAGGCTTTCTAGTTGCGCAAGATTTTCAGGAGAGGATAAGTAAACCAACTGTAAAGTTCTTCCTTCATTGGTTTTCCCATAGGAAGCTGTTTGCACAAAATCAGAATTTTCTGCTACATGATTGACATAATCAATGACTTGATGATGGCGGGTGAACTGAGTTCCTAGCTCATAGCCTAAGAAATCTGAAGGTGATTTTAGTTGAGCATTGCCGCTTAATACAAGTAATAAACTGAACAGCGAAAGAAAGATTTTTTTCATGTTTTTTTTATCGTTTGTAAATATATAATTTATTAGATATCTTTTTTATTCACAAGAGAAGGAATATCTTTAGCAGACTAAACAGTTGCTATGTCAATGTCAAGTATTCCTTATCGCGATACAGGTTATTTTTCAACCTTAATATGTGACTTGATTGAGCAGCATCCTGCCCTAGAGGCAATGATTGCTCGACATCCTTCTATAGAAACTTTTGCTGCACAGCTCGAAGAGAAAGAGGCGCACTACACTGAAGCCACTCGAACTGAATTGGTAAAAGCAATTGAGACGCAATACGCTAATTTACCTTTGTCCGATGAAGTATCGGCCAATATTAGATTGCTTCAAGACAAGAAAACGTTTACAATTACCACCGGACATCAATTGAATTTATTTACAGGGCCCTTGTATTTTGTGTTTAAGATTGTTTCGACCATCAACCTCTGCAAACAATTGAAGGCGAGATACCCCAATAATAACTTTGTGCCGATCTATTGGATGGCAACAGAGGACCACGATTTTGAGGAAATATCCTTTTTTAATTTTAACGGAAAAAAAATAAAATGGAGTTATGAGAGCAAGGGAGCTGTAGGGCGTTTGCCAGTCGACAATCTTTCATCATTATTGGATTTATTCGAAGGCTCGATAGGAACAAATAGCGCAGCAAATAAGCTCAAAGAGTTGATAGCGGCAAGTTACCGTTCTTCTGCTAGCTTGGCAGAAGCTACACAGCGTTTAGTTCATCAATTATTCTCATCCTCGGGATTGGTTATTTTGGATGCTGACACACCCGATTTAAAAAAACTATTCATTCCTTATGTTCGTACTGAATTAAAAGAGAGTCAATGTGAGAAAACGGTGTTAGCCTCTATTGATGCTTTACAGAATGATTATTCAGATCAGTACATTCCACAGGTAAATCCAAGAGAGATAAATCTTTTTTATCTCACGGATGATATACGCGAACGTATTGTGAGAACAACAGAAGGCTATGCGACAGTCGATTCAAAAATCGTCTTTTCTGAAGCCAGTATGCAAGAGGAAATCGAGACACACCCAGAGCGTTTCTCTCCCAATGTGCTCATGCGGCCTTTGTACCAGGAAGTAATATTACCCAACCTCTGTTATATTGGAGGTGGTGGTGAAATTGCCTATTGGTTGCAGTTAAAGGGTTTTTTCCAATCGCAAAAGGTTCCATTTCCCATTCTTCTATTGCGTAATTCTGCGGTTTTGGTTGCTGGAAAAACTGCAAAGAAAATAGTTAAACTTGATCTTGATAAACAAGATTTTTTTCTCAAGCGCACAGCTTTGATCAATAAAAAAATCCGTCAAATAAGTAACATTGATTTGGATCTACAGCCTTTTAAAGAAAAATTACAAGAGCAATTCACGCATTTAGAAAGTTTGGTCAACAGTACCGATGCCTCTTTTGCTGGAACAGTGGCTGCCCAAAAACAAAAGCAATTCAACGGGATCGATGCGCTCGAGAAGCGTTTGTTGCAAGCCCAGAAGCGAAAGCTGGTTGATCAAGTGGGGCGATTAAGTGAATTGCATGAAACTATTTTTCCGGGAGAATCCCTCCAAGAGCGACACAATAATTTCTTTCAATTCTATCTTGAATATGGAGAAGAGATTCTTCCGTTGATATCCAAATCATTGGATCCTTTAGAATTGGAATTTTCGTGGATTGAGCTTCCTTAACAATTGTTGAAAATCTTTCATTTCTCTTTTTTCTCACGTGCCGAATAATTGTATTTTTGTGCATGGAAGAAAAAGTACTGATCCTTGATTTTGGATCCCAATATACCCAGCTAATTGCCCGACGCGTTCGTGAGCTATTCATTTACTGTGAAATTCACCCCTATAATAACACGCCAAAAGACATCAGTCCTTTTAAGGCAGTAATATTATCTGGCTCACCTTTCTCGGTTCGAGGTGAAGATGCTCCTCATCCAGAGTTGAATGAGATAAGGGGTAAAAAACCATTGCTTGCCGTGTGCTATGGTGCACAATATTTGGCGCATTTTTCAGGAGGAAAGGTTAGTCCGTCTGCAACGCGTGAATATGGGAGAGCTAAGCTTTCTGAAATCACACCAAATGAAGCCCTGTTTTCAGGGATAACTACTGGAAGTCAGGTATGGATGAGCCACAGTGATACTATCAAAGAATTGCCCATCAAGGGTGTGCGTTTGGCCAGTACAAATGATGTACATAATGCGGCATTTCGTATTGAAGGTGAAGATACTTTTGCCATCCAATTTCATCCCGAAGTATACCATTCTACCGATGGAAAGCAACTGTTAGATAACTTCCTAGTTAACATTGCTGGAGTCAAACAAGATTGGACACCCGATTCTTTTGTTTCCATGACTCTTGAGAACCTTCGAAAACAAATTGGCGAAAAGAAAGTCATTCTCGGTCTTTCAGGAGGAGTAGATTCTACCGTGGCAGCGGTGCTGTTGCATCAAGCCATTGGCGATCAGCTCACCTGTATATTTGTGAATAATGGGTTGTTGCGCAAGAATGAATTTTCGAGTGTTTTAGATCAATACAAAGGCATGGGACTTAATGTGAAAGGAGTCGATGCAACTGCGCACTTCATGACAAAGTTAGCGGGACTCTCTGATCCTGAACAAAAACGAAAGGCCATTGGGAATGCTTTTATCGATGTATTTGATGACGAGTCCAAAGAGATTGAGGGCGCAACTTGGCTTGCCCAAGGGACAATCTATCCAGATGTGATCGAATCGATTTCTGTCAACGGACCTTCAGCCACCATTAAATCTCATCACAACGTTGGGGGGTTACCCGATTATATGAAGCTCAAAATTGTTGAGCCATTACGTATGTTGTTCAAAGATGAAGTTAGACGTGTCGGTAAAAGTTTAGGGATTGATCCAGCATTATTGGGACGTCATCCTTTTCCTGGTCCAGGTTTGGCGATTCGAATTTTGGGAGATATCACCCTTGAAAAAGTGGCCATGCTCCAAGAGGTTGATGCTATTTTTATTCAGGGTCTTCGCGATGCAGGCTTATACGATTCCGTATGGCAAGCAGGTGCTATTTTATTGCCTGTAAATAGTGTTGGTGTAATGGGGGATGAGCGAACCTATGAAAAATGTGTCGCCCTTCGAGCAGTAACTTCTACCGATGGAATGACAGCCGACTGGGTAAACCTTCCGTATGAATTCCTTCAAAAAACCTCAAACGATATAATCAATAAAGTCAAAGGAGTTAATCGTGTAGTGTACGATATTAGCTCTAAACCACCTGCAACCATTGAATGGGAATAATTGTTGATATTACATAATATATGAGAGCAGTTTTATTTTTTATTGGATTCTTTTTTTTTACAAGCCTTTATGGGCAAGAAGCGCCTGAACGTTTTATAACCCACAAGGTAAAAAAGAAGGAGACCCTTTACGGTCTTGCTCGAATTTATAACATTAATGTAGATCAAATTCTAGAATTCAATCCTTTGGTGGAAAAAATTGGGCTGAAGAAAAAAATGCAATTAAAAATACCGGTTTATCCAATTGTTGAGGTTCCAAAAGCAGTTGCATTAAATGAAGGGCTTGAAAAGTATTTGGTTCAACCCAAAGAAACAAAATGGCGTTTAGCCTATCGCTATGGTGTGACCATTCAGGAATTGGAAACCCTCAATCCGCAAATAACAGATGGTTTGAAAGTAGGGCAAGAAGTTGTTGTGCCCAAGCGCCTTGAAAGCGAAACCAAAGCCTTGGAAGAGGAATTCAATTATTATAAAGTAAAACCCAAAGAAGGATTTTATCGTATTGAAAAGAAGTTAGGGGTTACAGAAGCTGATTTAATAATGCTGAATCCAACGTTAACAACTACTAGTCTTCAGCAAGGAATGATATTGAAAATTCCGTTGCAAAAGACTGGAGATTTAAGAATTGAGGACGACCTTTTGATTGAAAAAGTGCGGTTAGAAGATTCCCTTTTGACCAATACATATTTGCAAATTGCAGCTTTTTTACCCTTCAAAACGGCTGCAATCGAATTTGATTCAATTGAGAAAACGGATAAATTATTAAAGAAACGTAACATTCATACCATCGCTTTGGATTTTTACATGGGTATGGAAATGGCGATAGCAAAAGCAGATTCTTTGGGAGTTACCACCAAATTAATCGTCTTTGATTCGCAAAATGATAAAGCTGTAATTCAATCTGTGACAGCCAACCATCAATGGGAGGGTACCAGTGTCGTTATTGGGCCGCTTATTCCTGGAAACTTTAATGTAGCGGCACAACTGGAAGAATTGCAGTCAATTCCAATGATTGCTCCCCTGTCTTCTAAGGCTGTTAAAAAGCGTCCCAATGTATTTCAATCGGTAAGTGTAATGTCTAAAATGCGTTCAAAAATGATGGACTATCTGGATCAGGTCATTGACACCACCCAGAATGTTATGATTATTTCAGATACACTCAACGCTGATTTTGCCTCTAAGTTACAGCTCAAATATCCCTTTGCAAGCCGTGTGTACCAAGAGCCTGGTGGCTTTGTGATTCCAGACTTGGTAGATTCGTTGTTGATTGATTCCCTGCCCAATAAGGTTATTTTTGAATCTCAAGACTTGAATCTAGTGGCAAACGTCATCTCATTATTAAACTCTCAGGTATCCAAAGATCGTGATGTGCAGCTGTTTACCACCATGCGCACATCAATCTACGACAATACAAATATTTCGCGCAAACATTTAGGTAACCTCAAGTTTACCTATACAAGTGGTGCACATCCAAAAGACAACGTTGCTCGTGCGGCATTTAAAGACGCCTTCCAGAAACGTTTTGGCGATTACCCCTCTAAAGAAGCCTATCGCGCCTATGACGTAACCTTGGATGTAATTCTCCGTTTTGCTTATCAAAATACTCTCTTCATTCCCTCACTTGGAGAAACTGATTATGTTGAAAATCGTTTCTTGTATGAGGAAGATAGTCCGCAAGGATTTCAAAACACTGCTTTTTATCTTTTGCAGCACGAAGATTATGAAATCAAAGAAATCAAGAAATAAGCATCTTGTGCCCTTAAAAAGGAATACTTTTTGTAATTTTGAGTCCGGTAAATAGGAATAATTTTCAATAAAAACCGGATGTCAAAAACCAAATATATTTTTGTGACTGGAGGCGTTAGTTCCTCATTAGGGAAGGGAATTATTGCAGCTTCTCTAGCAAAGCTATTGCAAGCGCAAAAATACCGCGTCACCATACAAAAATTTGATCCTTACTTAAACGTAGATCCAGGAACGTTAAACCCATATGAACATGGTGAGTGTTTTGTGACCGACGATGGCGCAGAAACTGACCTTGACTTAGGGCACTATGAGCGTTTTTTAAACGTGCGAACTTCGCAAGCAAATAATGTAACAACTGGTCGTGTTTATCAAAGTGTTATCGACAAAGAGCGCCGTGGCGAATTTTTAGGAAAAACTGTTCAAGTCATTCCGCACATAACCAACGAAATTAAACACCGCATGATGCTTTTGGGCGAAAGCGGAGATTATGATATCATCATAACAGAAATCGGAGGAACGGTTGGAGATATTGAGTCTTTGCCTTATATTGAATCTGTTCGTCAGATGATATGGGAGTTAGGGGAAGAAAATGCTATGGTCATCCATTTGACATTGATTCCTTATTTATCAGCAGCAGGTGAGTTGAAAACAAAACCCACCCAACACTCTGTCAAGACTTTGATGGAAAGTGGAGTAAAAGCCAATGTATTGGTTTGTCGCACAGAGCATCCCATCAACGATGACATCAAAAGAAAACTAGCCCTTTTTTGTAATGTAAAGCAAGAAGCTGTGATTGAATCGATAGATGCAAAAACAATTTATGATGTTCCCTTGTTGATGCAAGAAGAAGGATTGGATAAAGTTGTTTTAGCACAATTGCGATTGCCTGCACCAGAAACTGCTGATTTAGACCGCTGGAAAGCATTTTTACATAAGTTTAAAAACCCGAAGCATACCATTCAAATTGGTCTTGTGGGTAAATATGTGGAGTTACAAGATTCTTACAAATCCATTTTAGAGGCGTTAAGTCATGCTGGCGCCATCAACGAAACCAAAGTTGAAATCCATTCGGTGCATTCAGAGTATTTAACACTTGAAAATGTTGCAGAAAAGCTACAGGGTTTGGATGGGGTAATTGTTGCTCCTGGATTTGGTGAACGCGGTATAGAAGGTAAAATAGAAGCCATACGTTATGTGCGTGAAAAAAACATTCCATTCCTAGGGATTTGTTTGGGAATGCAAATGGCCGTTATAGAGCACGCAAGAAATGTGCTGAATTTGTCTTCAGCAAATTCAATTGAGATGGATGAGGAATGTGCTGACCCTGTCATTTCAATCATGGAAGACCAAAAGACCATCATAAACAAAGGTGGAACAATGCGTTTAGGTGCTTGGAAATGTGCATTAAAAGAAGGCTCCTTGGTGCATTCAATCTATGGAAACACCTTGATTGAAGAACGTCACCGTCATCGCTATGAATTTAATGATGAATATAAAAAAGTCATTGAAGAGTCTGGCTTAATTGCCACTGGAATTAATCCCGAAACCAGTTTGGTTGAGGTTGTTGAAAACCCAAATCATCCATGGTTTATGGGTGTACAATATCATCCGGAATACAAGAGTACTGTTCTTGATCCGCACCCACTGTTTATTAATTTTGTTGAAGCAGCCCAAGGCTACTTTCGTTCCAAATAAAACCCAAAATGGAAGAGAAAAAATTTGATCCGTACCAATTTGTTGGCTTTGTTTTAATTGCCATCATTATGACCTGGATGTTGATGAATCAACAGCCCGTTGAAGAAGTTGTAGGCGAAGCGGTTGTTGCTGAAGAAATAACAACTACACCTGTAGAAACCCGTTTATCGGACTCCATTCAGCAATTGCAGTTGCAGGCCAGTTATGGTTCTTTTGCTGACTTGGTTGTCCCCAAAGAAAACAGCACAGTTAGCCTTGAAAATGAGGTGCTTTCTTTTGAGTTTTCTACCAAAGGTGGGCAAATGACTAATTCCTATTTGAAAGGATACACCAATTACCTAGATCAACCCTTGAACTTAGTTAAGGAAAATCAATACATTAATTTTTCGTTCACCACCTTGGATGGAAGGACGTTAAATACAGCAGATCTAAATTTCACTCCTGAGTTGAGTACGGCAAATGGTGCAGAAGTTCTTGTTCTTAAGGCTGCTCTTCGTTCTGGACAATGGATCGCTTTCCGTTATGTTTTATCTAAGGATGATTTTATGGTAGATTTTTCCATTCGCTCTGAGGGAATGCAGCGGGTAATTAACCAAAACATTCTGCAAACACTTCAATGGGAATTAACCGCCCTGCGCAATTCACGTAGTATAGAGTATGAAAACCGATACACCGAACTCACCTATGGCTACGAAGGCGAGAAAGTCAATGAACTATCCATCAGTGGTGATGATGAAGAAGAAGTGGCTGATGTGCAATGGTTGGGTTACAAGCAGCACTTTTTTAATTCAATTCTCATTCCTGCGCAAAGTTTTGACACCGTAGCAATCACCTCTGAAAGTATTGAAGTAAAAGAAGGTGAGGAGCAAAAATTCACAAAAAAATACAGCACATTAGTGCCGTTGAAAAGCACTGGTGAATTGGCTTATGCATTTAAGTGGTACTTCGGGCCTTCTGAGTATGCAATGCTAGCCAAGTATGAACTTGGAATTGAGAAAAGTATCAATTTTGGCTGGGGAATTTTTGGTTGGATCAATAAATCCATCTTCATTCCACTCTTTAACTTTTTGAGTTCATTTCTTCCCTTTGGAATTGCCATTATCGTAATGACCATCATCGTTCGTTTGACCATGTCTCCAGTGACCTACAAGTCCTATGTGTCCCAAATTAAGATGAAGGTGTTAAAGCCAGAAGTTGAGGAAATCACCAAGAAACACAAAGACGATGCGGTTAAAAGACAGCAAGAAACCATGGCACTTTACAATAAAGCTGGAGCCAACCCCATGACGTCGGGATGTCTCCCTGCTTTGCTGCAATTGCCGGTGTTTTACGCATTGTTTAGCTTCTTTCCAGTAGCCTTTGCCTTGCGTCAGAAAAGCTTTTTATGGGCCGATGATTTATCTTCTTATGACTCTGTCTATGAGCTTCCTTTTAATATTCCTTTTTACGGAGATCACATTAGTTTATTCCCGATTCTAGCATCCATCGCAATTTTCTTTTACACCATGATGACTGCTGGTCAACAACAAGCACCGCAGCAACCGGGTATGCCCAACATGAAAGTAATCATGTATTTAATGCCACTAATGATGTTGTTTTTCTTTAACAACTATGCCAGTGGATTGAGTTTGTATTATTTTGTTTCCAATGTGTTAACCATTGTTTTGATGTTAGTCATCAAAAACTTTGTGATTAGTGAAGACAAGATCTTTACTCAGATTGAGGAGAACAAAAAGAAGCCAAAGAAATCAGGTGGCTTTACTTCACGCTTACAAAAAGCAATGGAAGAAGCCGAGAAGCAGCAAAAATCAAAGGGAAAGCGCTAAACAATCGTTATACTGACCAAACATTTTCTACCTTTGCACAATGGGAAAAACAGTTGTAGTTGGTCTTTCTGGTGGAGTTGATTCTAGTGTTACTGCGCATCTTTTAAAAGAAGCCGGCTACAATGTTATTGGTCTCTTTATGAAAAATTGGCACGATGAAAGCGTGACCATATCTGCTGAGTGTCCATGGCTGGAAGATAGTAACGATGCTATGATTGTTGCCGATAAACTCGGAATCCCTTTTCAAACAGTTGATTTAAGCGAACAATACAAAGAACGTATCGTTGACTATATGTTCGAAGAGTATAAAAATGGCCGTACGCCCAACCCCGATGTTTTATGTAACCGCGAAATTAAGTTTGATGTTTTTATGGACATTGCCCTTTCCTTAGGAGCCGATTATGTGGCAACTGGGCACTATTGTCAAAAAGACACCACCGTTATTGATGGGCGCGAGGTGCACCATTTAATTGCTGGAACAGATGCCAATAAAGATCAATCGTATTTCTTGTGTCAATTGACGCAAGCACAGTTGACCAAGGTTCTTTTCCCGATTGGGCACTTGCTGAAGCCAGAGGTACGCACCATTGCTGCTGAACAAGATTTGATTACTGCGGGCAAGAAAGATTCACAAGGCCTTTGCTTTATCGGTAAGGTTCGTTTGCCAGATTTTTTGCAGCAACAATTGGCGCCAAAAAAAGGAAAGATTATTGAGATCCCTGCTAACTACCATGGTTACAATGATTCTCCAGCTAGTTTCCCTAATCAGGCACAAATGCTGGCATACCACAGTGCGAAAAACAACTACACGCTTGCTGATGGCTCTCTTGTTGGTGAACATCAAGGTGCTCATTTTTTTACCAAAGGGCAGCGCAAAGGCCTAGCTGTGGGTGGAACGGTTGAGCCTTTATTTGTGATCGACACTGATGTCGAGGCTAATGTGATATATACTGGTCAAGGGAAAGATCATCCTGGTCTATATCGTCGTGGATTACTAGTGAATACAAAAGATGTACATTGGGTGCGTGAGGACCTTAGAATGCATGTCGGCGAAAAACGGCCCGTTATGGCAAGAATACGTTATCGTCAACCTTTGGAACCTGCTCAATTGTTCATGGAAGAAAACGGCTTGTATGTCTTGTTTGACACACCACAATCGGCCATTGCAGAGGGGCAATTTGTTGCATGGCATCATGAAGGCGAGCTTCTAGGCTCTGGAGTAATCGACTAGACGTTAACTGCTTTACCTTCTAAAACACTCAGATCTAGTTCAATTTGATTGCGTAATATATCGTCAAATGTTTCTTCTTGACGAATAACGTGTGCTTCCCCGTTTAGCCAAAGTAATTCAGCAGGTCTAAAGCGCGAATTATAATTACTCGCCATTGTTTGGCAATAAGCACCCGCATTGTGAAAAGCCAAATAATCGCCTTCACTTATTTCAGCAATTTTCCGGTTGCTTCCAAAGGTATCTGTTTCGCAGATATAGCCCACAACGGAATAAAAACGTTCTCTACCCGTGGTGTTGCTAATGTTCTCAATTTCATGGTGGGAACCATAAAGCATTGGACGAATCAAGTGATTGAAGCCACTGTCTACCTGTGCAAAAACAGTGGAAGTGGTTTGTTTTACTACATTCACTTTGGTGAGGAAATAACCAGCTTGGCTCACCAAGAATTTTCCTGGTTCAAAAGCCAAGGTCAGTTCTTTACCGTACTCAACACAAAAAGCATTGAATTTTTCAGTAAGTTTTTCACCTAGCTCCTCGATATTGGTTTCGATATCCCCTGGTTTGTAGGGCACTTTGAAACCTGAACCAAAATCAATAAAGGATAAGTCCTTGAAGTTTTTTGCTGTTTCAAATAGAATTTCAGTCGCATTTAGAAATACATCGATGTCGAGAATGTCACTTCCAGTGTGCATGTGAATTCCGTTAATGCGCATTTGAGTATTTTCTGTGATGCGAAGTAGGTGGGGAATTTGGTGAATGGAGATACCAAACTTTGAATCGATATGACCCACAGAAATGTTACTGTTTCCACCTGCCATTACATGCGGATTGATGCGTATACATACAGGTACAGTAGGGTATTTACTCCCGAATTGTTCTAGAATAGAAAGATTGTCAATGTTGATTTGTACCCCAAGTTTTGCGACTTCTTCGATTTCTGTCAAAGAAACGCCATTAGGGGTAAAGATAATCTTGCTTGGTTCAAAGCCTGCTTTGAGTCCTAGTTTAACTTCTTGGATGGAGACTGTATCTAATCCTGCGCCTAGGGATTGAATGTATTTAAGGATGGAGATATTGTTTAAAGCTTTGGTGGCATAATGCAGGCGTAGTTGATTCACACCACTAAATGCATTGGTTAAACGCTCGTATTGCCCCTTGATAATTGTGGCATCATAAACATATAATGGTCCATTGAATTGCTCGGTAATGTGATGTAGTTCAGCAGTTGTCATCCAGTTAATTTTTCTCAAAAGTAATAACTATACTTTAATATTTGTACTGTCTTCGGGAATAAGTTAAAAATATCAAATAATGTTATAAATAAAACAATTTCT